>Ga0116151_10000399_pt1 | contig 39910 bp, 32 predicted proteins | sample AD_UKC117_MetaG_FD_89893 | JGI IMG/M metagenome (GOLD analysis project Ga0116151, IMG submission 89893) | Active sludge microbial communities of municipal wastewater-treating anaerobic digesters from Hong Kong - AD_UKC117_MetaG | ecosystem: Engineered > Bioreactor > Anaerobic > Digestate...
ATGCAGAGCAGCGGTGAACCGGACAAGGCAGGCACGGGAACTTTTTCCTGGCCGGTACCCGGTTACAATACGATTACCTCCGATTATGGCATGCGTTACCATCCGATTCTTAAAGTCAACAAGCTGCATACCGGCATTGACATTGGCGTCCCCTCCGGAGTCAACATTCTGGCGGCCGACAGCGGAACGGTGATTTACTCGGGCTGGATGGGCGGATATGGGCAGGTTGTGGTCATTGACCACGGGTCAGGTTTATCTACTCTGTATGCCCATCAATCAACGATTCTGATCAGCAACGGGAAAGCTGTCAACAAAGGCCAGGTGATTGGCAAGGTTGGCAGTACTGGCTGGAGCACCGGACCACATCTGCATTTTGAAGTACGGAAAAACGGTACGCCGGTCAACCCGCATTCCTACATTTGATGAATCAGCCTCAGCAAGGAGTCAAGAGCATTGCCCTCTTGACTCTTTTTTCGTGGTGCTGGATGAGCAGGAAGAAAGGAATCAATTTCCATAATAATTTGTGTTGGTTCTACAATTGCGGTAACATATTAAAGATGAAAAGGTAATAATAATTAATATGGTGGTGTGTTTTTGAAAAACAATAAATTGTTAACGGCAATCTTTTCATTTTTTGCCCTTCTTGGCCTGCTGGGATTTCTGGCATTGGCTTTTATTTTTGTAACCAATATCAACGGTTTGGGCAGTCTATTGACGGTTGTTGGCTTGCTCCAATCGGAATCATTATATGATACCCAGCCTGAGAAAATGATTGAGGGTGCTACTGCCGGAATCGTATCCTCCTTGGAGGATCCCTATTCCAAATATTTAAACAAGGATGAGTGGGAAAACCTGGAACTGCAGTTGAATGCAGAATTTGGCGGGATAGGGGTTTACGTTGTGGAACTGGAGGATGGCCGACTGGGAATTGTTTCTCCTATTAAAGGCACACCGGCAGCCCGAGCAGGTCTGAAGAATGGCGATATCATTATTCGTCTCAATGATCAGAGTGCTCTGCAAATGACACAGGATGAAGCGGTTCACTTGATGCGGGGTGAGCCCGGAACGCAACTGGACATGGAAGTCCTGCGCCCCTCTGAAAACAAGGAGTATGAGTTCAAGATCATCCGGGAAATCATCAATGTACCTTCCGTGGAATATGAAGTAAAGGGAGATGCCATACCGATTGGGTATGTCAAGCTCAATCAGTTTCATGCCCATTCCACCCAGGAAATTGCGGATAGTCTGAATCGTCTCAATGAAGAGGGGATTAAAGGCGTCATACTGGATTTAAGAGACAATGGCGGCGGTGATTTTGAAGCCTCCATCGCTATTGCCGATATCTTTCTGGAAGATCAAGCGGTGGTCAGTGTAAAGGATGCGCATGACAATGTAACCGTACATCGTGCCGAAGCAGGCAGTTTGAAACTGCCCATGGTGGTTCTGGTGAATAACAATAGTGCCAGTGCTTCGGAAATTTTGGCGGGTGCGTTAAAAGACAATAAAAGAGCGGTACTGGTAGGCGAAAAAACCTATGGCAAAGGACTGGTGCAGACAGTTTTTCAGCTGCGTGATGGAGGAGCCTTGAAACTGACCACCCAGAAGTATTTTACGCCGGATGGAACGGATATTAACAAAATCGGTATAAATCCGGACTATATCGTCAAGAATTCTGAAACAGAGGGGCAGGATCTACAACTGGAAAGAGCTTTACAGCTCATTAAGGGACAGATCCTGTAAACCTGGAGGTGGGTTTTTGAACTGGGTCGCCACAGTGATGCAAATGATGGGGCAAGTATTGGCAGATACCTTTACTTCCCCCTTTTTTTTGGCTTTATGGGGGATGATAATGCTGTTGGTTTGGTGGCAGAACAAGCGACAGCACAGATTATCCGCCTCATTTATCCATGACTATCCGGATTATTCATGGCAAGCTGCGCTTTTTTCATCCTTTTTGGGACTGTTGGGTGGTTTGGCCGGAAGCATCCTGCTGGTTTTTTTGGGGATCGATCTGGGCAGTATCAGCATTACTGCCTTATGGTTGACCGCGTTGCTGCTGATGATGATTCGGCCTCGATTTATCTGTTTTGCCTATGCAGCCGGAGTGATTGCCGTTTGCAATTTGGTTTGGGGAGTGCCCCATACCAGCATACCACAGTTGATTGGACTGGTCGCAGCCCTGCACATGATCGAGAGTCTGCTTATCCTGCTGAATGGCACCTTTCATCCTCCGGTGGTGTATATCAAAAGACATGGACAACTATGCGGGGGGTTCAACTTGCAGTACTTCTGGCCGCTGCCGCTGTTGGCCTTGATCAGTGTGGGTTTTCCAGGTACCACGCCCTCACTGGAAATGCCTGCGTGGTGGCCGCTGCTAAGAGATTACAGCAGTCTGTCCGGGCAACAGGTTTTTACCATCGTTCCGGTCATGGCCGTGCTGGGTTACGGGGAAATCTGCACGAGCCGTACGCCTGCACAGGCCAGTCGTCGATCTGCCTTGCTTCTTTTTCTCTTTTCCCTGCTGCTCCTGGCACTGGCGGTATTCTCAGTCCGTATTCCCGCATTGCTTTGGCTGGCCGCTTTTTTCAGTCCTTTGGGGCATGAACTGGTGATCTGGCTGGGAATGCGAGAGGAGAGCAGAGCGCCCTTATACATTCAAGCAGCGCAGGGAGTGAAGATTATGGAGGTATTGCGCGGGAGCAGTGCCCAAAAGGTCGGGATCAAGCCGGGCGATACTCTTTTGCAGGCCAACGGCAGTCAGATCGAAAGTTTTGTCCAATTACAGGAGTTGCTGAGAAATCATCGACTGCCAGTTGCTCTGCGAATCAAGCGGGCGGAACACTTCATTGCCATGACCTGGCCGCCTGGCCGTCAACGGGGCAGGGATATCATTCCTGTTCCCGAACCGGATACCGGAACTTATTTGGTCTGGCAGGAGGATCGCTATTTCCACGTAGCCCGTTTATTATGGCGAAAGCTGAAAGGCTTCCTGGCTTAGCGCGAGCACGGATATCTTTGTTCACCTTTGGTTGACGTTTTGAATATAGTAAAGCAAACTTGAGGAGAAGAGGGATGCAGGTGAACAGCAGGGGACTGATCCGTTACGTTTTCGCCAGCAGTCATACGACTCAGGGATACTGTACATTTATCCCTGAGTTGATTCAGGATTTGGAGCAGGTCTATATTCTCAAAGGAGCCCCCGGAACCGGTAAATCAACGTTTATTCGTCTGATTGGGGAAGCTCTTTCCGACCAGGGACTGGAGGTCGAATTCTGGATCTCCGCCCTGGACACTATCACTCCCGATGGGGTGTACATCCCCCAGCTCAATCTGGCAGTTATCAACGGCAGTATGCAAATTAGCATCGAGCCCCGCTATCCGGGGGTGAAGGAGCATCTGATTCATTTGGGTGACTACTGGGATCAAGCAGCTCTCGCAGCACAACGTCAACAGATCATCGCCTGGGTAGACAAGCGTATTCATGCCCAGCAAAAAGCGGATGATCTACTCAAAAAATTAGGCCGGCTCAAGGCAGAACAGCGCCAGCTTTATTCCCAACAAATAAATCCAGAAAGAATCAGGAAATTGATTAAACAGCTTGGCCATGAAATCGTGGAAAACCGTTCCGGTGAAAAACATTATTTTGCAGGGGTTTTAAGCATTGACGGGTGGGTCGATTATGTGCATGAATTAAGTCATGGCTGTCAAAAACGCTATATTTTTAAAGGACCGATGGGCAGCGGCAAGAGCATGGTCATTGCGGAACTGGCCTGTCTGGTCAAAGAAAACGGCTATTTTCTGGAATACTACCATTGCGGGCTGGAAGCCGAGAATCTGGTCATGGTCATTATACCTAATCTGCAGATTGCCTTGGTCGAAAGCGGGGACGGAGACATTCCCCTCAAGCCCTGGGACGTAATCGTTGATCTGGGTTTGTATCTGGAAGGGGATTTTGATGAAAACCTGCCGGAGAAAAATGCGTACAGCAGGAACCTGGAAAACCTGTTGCTGGAAGCCCGGCAGGAATTGGCCGTTGGCAGTTCCTGCCAGCAGGAATTGAAAAAAATATATGCGGGAGCGATGGATTTTGCCAATCTCGATCAGCTCAGGCGGGATTTGCTTGAGACGATTCGGCCAAGTCAGCCATAGGTCCAAAATTAAAAAGGAATGCAGACTGCCTTGCTTGTCAGGGCAGTTATTATATTATAGTATTATAAAAAAAAGAGCATCTGTTCGTTTTAAAATATACCCATGAGGGGGAACCTGTCTGATGAAACCGTTTCAACTACATTCAACCTATTCACCATCAGGGGATCAGCCCCAGGCCATCCGGGAACTGGTGGAAGGTTTAAAGCAAGGCTGCCGTGACCAGGTTTTACTGGGCGTTACCGGTTCCGGCAAAACCTATACCATGGCCCAGGTTATTCAGGCGGTGCAAAGACCGACGTTGGTCATGGCCCCCAATAAAACGCTGGCCGGACAGCTGTATTCGGAGTTTAAAGAGTTTTTTCCGGAAAATGCGGTGGAATACTTTATCAGTTATTACGATTACTATCAGCCGGAGGCTTATGTGCCGCAGACTGATACCTATATCGAAAAGGATTCCTCCATCAATGATGAGATTGACAAGTTCCGCCACTCTGCCACCGCTTCCCTGCTGGAGCGCCGCGATGTAATCATTGTCGCCAGTGTCTCCTGTATTTACGGCTTGGGCGCACCGCAGGATTATTATGAAATGGCCATATCATTGCGACCCGGTACCATGATGCCGCGGGAACTCCTGCTGCGCAGACTGGTGGAAAATCATTATGAACGTAATGAAATGACTTTTTTCCGTGGCGCTTTCCGGGTGCGGGGTGATGTGGTAGAGGTATTCCCGGCTGCATCTTGGGACAAGGCGTTGCGTATCGAACTTTTTGGCGATGAGATTGAGCGCATTGTGGAATTTAAACCGATGACCGGTGAGATTACCGGCAAGTTGATGCATGCCATGATATTTCCTGCTTCCCATTATGTTACGACCCGGGAAAACATGCTGGCCGCGGCGGAAGAGATTGAAAACGAACTAGCGCAGCAACTCAGTCAGTTCGAACGGGAAGGCAAGCTGTTGGAGGCACAGCGCATCGGCCAGCGGACCCGTTTTGACCTGGAAATGATTAAAGAAATCGGCTATTGCAAGGGGATCGAGAACTATTCCCGCTATATCACCGGCCGCAAGGCCGGCGAACCTCCTTATACCCTGATTGATTTCTTTCCCCCGGACTTTTTATTGTTTATGGATGAATCCCATATTTCCGTGCCCCAGGTGTGGGGGATGTATGCCGGGGACCGTTCCCGCAAAGAAAACCTGGTCAATTTCGGTTTTCGGCTGCCGTCTGCCTTGGACAATCGTCCCCTCAAGTTTGCAGAGTTTGACAGCAAAATTAATCAGGTGGTTTATGTCAGTGCCACCCCCGGCGATTATGAAATGGAACACAGCCAGCATGTGGCTGACCAGGTGATTCGGCCTACCGGCCTGCTGGACCCAGAGATTGAAGTGCGTCCCACCCGAAACCAAATCGATGATCTGATGGGCGCAATCCAACTTAAGGTCGAAAAAGGGTTCCGGGTGCTGGTCACAACCCTGACCAAAAGGATGGCAGAGGATCTGGCTGATTACCTGGACGATGCCGGGATCAAAGTGCGCTATATGCATTCTGATATCGAAGCACTGGAACGGATGGAAATTTTGCGTGATTTGCGCAGCGGAGAATTTGATGTCTTGATCGGAATCAACCTTTTGCGGGAAGGACTTGATCTTCCTGAAGTTGCTCTGGTGGCGATACTGGATGCCGACAAGGAAGGGTTTCTGCGCTCCGGCCGCTCCTTGATTCAGACTGCCGGTCGGGCAGCCCGCAATGTGGAAGGCAAGGTTATCATGTATGCCGACCGGATTACCCCCTCCATGCAGCAGGCGATTGATGAAACGGAACGCCGCCGGCAAAAGCAGATCGCTTATAACCAGGAGCACGGCATCACGCCGGAGACGATCAAAAAAGCAGTGTTTGCTTCACTGGAGGCTACCATTGCGGAAGAACCGGCTGATTATACCGCAGTGGAATGGAAAAAGATGTCTTCCGAAGAACGCAACCGGCTGATCAAGGAAATGGAAACAGAGATGATGCAGGCCGCCAAAGGACTGGATTTTGAACGGGCAGCCCAGCTGCGGGATATGATCAGGGAAATGCAGACCAGTAAAAAAACCAAAAAACGCAGATAATCTGGAGGACCGAAATGCAAGACTATATTTATGTGAAGGGTGCGCGCGAGCACAATCTTAAAAATATTGATTTAAACATTCCCCGCAATAAACTGGTGGTATTTACCGGGGTTTCCGGATCAGGTAAATCCAGCCTGGCATTTGATACGATTTACAGTGAAGGCCAGCGCCGCTATGTGGAATCGCTTTCAACCTATGCCCGGCAGTTTCTGGGTCAGATGAACAAACCGGATGTGGATTACATCGCAGGATTATCTCCTTCCATTGCCATTGACCAAAAGACAACTTCCAACAATCCTCGTTCCACGGTCGGAACCGTGACCGAGATCTACGATTACTTGCGCTTGCTGTTTGCCCGGGTGGGCAAGCCCTATTGCCCCCATTGTCACCGCCCGATTCAGCGACAAACCGTCGATCAGGTTGTGGATACGGTGCTGGGACTGCAGGAAGGCAGTAAAATCAAAGTTCTGGCACCCATCATCAAGGCCCAAAAAGGCGAGCATCGCAAAGTCATTGAGGGACTCTTCAAAGACGGTTTTGTCCGATTGATGGTGGACGGTTATGAATATAGCTCTGAAGAAGAAATCAAGCTGGAGAAAAACAAAAAGCACGACATCAGCGCGGTGGTGGATCGCTTGATCATCAAGGCGGACATCCGCAGCCGTCTGGCTGAATCATTGGAACTGGCCTTTGAAATGGGCAATGGCATGGTGAAAATAATCGTTTTGGACACAACCGGTGAGGATGAAGCATTGATTTTCAGCCGTGATTTTGCCTGCCCGGAATGTGGTTTTAGCTTGCCCGAACTGAGCCCGCGCATGTTCTCCTTCAACAGCCCCTTTGGGGCCTGCCCGGAATGTGACGGGTTGGGAGAGAAAAAAGAAATCGATCCCGATTTGATATTGAACAAGGAAAAAAGTCTGGAAGACGGAGCGATCATACCTTGGTCAGGAGCATTTCACAACTATTACCGACAATTGGTAGCTGGCATGGCCAAAGCATACAAGATTCCACTGGACAAGCCGGTTAAAGATTTAAGTGCCAAACAGATTGAAACCATCCTGTACGGCAACGGAGGAGAACGGTTTAAAATCGAATATACGAATTCTTACGGAGAAAAAAGAGATTTTCATTCCGCCTTCGAAGGGATCGTCAACAATCTGGCCCGGCGTTATGCGGAAACCAGATCTGATGCTTCCCGGGAAGATTTGGAGAAATATGTAACCAGCAGTCCTTGCCAACGCTGTCAAGGGAAAAGACTGCGGGAAGAGATCCTCTGGGTATTACTGGGAAGCAAATCGATTGCCGAGGTTAGTTCGTTTTCGATTCGGGAAAGCCTGGAGTTTTTTACTGTGTTACAGCTGAATGAAAGGGATATGACCATTGCCCGCCAAGTAATCAAGGAAATCAAGACTCGCCTGGGATTCCTGATGGATGTCGGGCTTGATTATCTGACCCTTGATCGAGCGGCTGGCAGTCTGTCCGGTGGAGAGGCCCAGCGAATTCGTCTGGCGACCCAGGTGGGGTCCTCGCTGATGGGCGTGCTGTATGTGTTGGATGAGCCCAGTATTGGGCTGCATCCTCGTGACAATGATCGGCTGCTGGCGACTTTAAAGAGGTTGCGCGATTTGGGCAACACGGTTATTGTTGTCGAACATGATGAAGAAACCATGCACAATGCAGATTTCATAGTGGATATCGGCCCGGGTGCCGGCGTGCATGGCGGGGAAGTGGTCGCGGCCGGGAGTCTGGATGACATTATACACAGTGAAGATTCCCTGACCGGGCAATATTTGTCCGGGCAGCGGGACATTGCCGTGCCGCTGCAGCGTCGGCCCGGCAACGGTCATGAACTGATCATCCGGGGCGCCAGGGAACATAATCTGAAAGATATTGACGTTTCCATACCGCTGGGCAAAATGGTAGTTGTGACCGGCGTGTCGGGTTCCGGTAAAAGTACACTGATTGAAGATATCCTTTATCCGGCCTTAATGAAGAAATACTATGGCGGCCGGCACAAGCCCGGTCAATATAAAGAAATGATTGGAGCCGAGTACCTGGAAAAAGTTATCAATATCGACCAGTCACCGATTGGAAGGACACCGCGCTCCAATCCGGCAACCTATACCGGCGCTTTTGACGGAATTCGTGAACTTTATACCAATACCACCGAGTCCCGGATCCGGGGTTACAGCGCCGGCCGCTTCAGTTTTAATGTGCGCGGGGGCAGATGCGAAGCCTGCTCCGGCGATGGCATCATCAAAATCGAAATGCATTTTTTGCCGGATGTTTATATCCCCTGCGAGGTTTGCAAAGGCAAACGGTATAACCGGGAGACTCTGGAAGTAAAATATAAAGGACACAATATCGCTGACGTTTTGGCCATGACCGTTGACGAGGGAGTGGATTTGTTTAAAAATATCACCAAGGTACACCGCAAGCTGAAAGTTTTGCAGGATGTTGGCCTGGGCTACATTCAACTGGGACAACCGGCCCCGACTTTGTCCGGCGGGGAAGCGCAGCGGGTCAAACTGGCCACCGAACTGTCCAAACGCTCACTGGGCAAAAACATTTATATTCTGGACGAGCCTACCACCGGGTTGCACAAGGAGGATATAAAACACCTGCTGGAAGTCCTTGACCGGCTGGTTGAGACCGGCAATACCGTCGTCATCATTGAGCACAATTTGGATGTCATTAAATCAGCGGATCATATCATTGATCTGGGGCCGGAAGGCGGCGAAAACGGAGGCAGAATCATTGCCCAGGGGACCCCGGAGGAATTGATGCTGCAGCCGCAGTCTTATACCGGTCTCTATTTGCGCCGGGTTTTGCAATCTTAGCTGGTGATGATGCAGGAGGTATTTATGGAGGCTTTGCGAGAGCGCTTAAAACATGTCCCTCTGCAACCGGGGGTATATCTTTTTAAAGATCAGGCAGATCGGGTCATCTATGTGGGCAAGGCCAAGATTCTGCGCAATCGTCTGCGTTCCTATTTTCAATCACCGCAGCATCTTCTGCCCAAAGTAAAGGCAATGATGATGCGGGTGGCTGATTTCGATTATGTGGTCAGCGGCAGTGAAGTAGAGGCTCTGATTTTGGAAAACAACCTCATAAAAGCCTATCAGCCTCGTTATAACATTTTATTGCGGGATGACAAAACCTATCCCTATATCAAAATCAGTGCGGATAAATATCCCCGGATTGCGATGGTACGCGAGAGCAAGGACAAAGTCTCCCGTTATTATGGTCCCTATACAGATGTGGGCAATATAAGAGAAACCTTGAAGCTGATAAACAGTATCTTTCCATTGCGGACCTGTAAAAACCTGCGCGAGCAGACCCGCCCCTGTCTGAATTATGATTTGGGGAAGTGTCTGGCACCTTGCAGCGGGCAGGTCAGTGAAGCTGATTACCAGCTGATCGTGGAAGGTATGATCAATTTTTTGGAAGGAAGATCCCCGGATCTTTTGGTGACCAAAAAAGCCGAAATGCATGCTGCCGCTGCCCATCTCGATTTTGAAAAAGCTGCCCGGCTGCGCGATCAGATCAAGGCGATTCAGGCACTGGACGCCCGACAACAGGTGGTCTTTGATCATCCCTACTGCCTCGACGCTATTGCCATGATCGCCGGAGAAAAGGAAAACCTGGCGCTGGTCTTTAAGATTCGCAAGGGGCAGGTCATTGCCAAGGATACCTATTGGCTGAAACAGGCCATGGAAGAAGCAAAAGGCGAGGTTATGGACTTCTTTCTCAAACATTACTATGGGGAAAACCAGGATATCCCCGACATTATTCTGCTTAACGAAGCGCCTGCCGAACAGCAGCTGCTGGAAAACTGGCTAAAGACCATCAGCGGTCGGGCAGGTCACTTCAGCATACCCATTCGGGGTGAGAAAAAGCGCATGATGGACATGGTTGCCGAGAATGCAAGACTGCTCTGGGAGGAAAAGACCCAGCAGGATTTGAAGGCTCACAGGATACTGCAGCATCTGGCAGAAAAACTGGAACTGGAAGTCCTCCCGGATCGAATCGAGTGTTATGATATTTCCCATCTGGCCGGAGAAGAAACCGTCGGTTCGATGGTAGTTTTTACCGGTGGACGCGAGGATCGTAAAGCGTACCGGCGCTTTAAACTTAGCCGCGACCAAAACGATGACTTTGCGTCTCTGCGGGAAGTACTGGAGCGAAGGTTTACCGAGGCCCGGCAAGGCAACCCGGCATTTTTGCCGGAACCGGATCTTTTGTTGATTGATGGTGGATTGGGTCAGGTCAATGCCGTCAAGCGGATACTGACGCAGATGGGCGTGGAAACAGCCGTCGTTGGACTGGCCAAAAAGAATGAGGAAATCTTTTATCCCGGACAAGGCGAGCCCATCCGATTGGTACGTCGGGATGAAGGCCTGATGCTTTTGCAGCGCTTGCGGGATGAAGCCCATCGCTTTGCCATCACCTATAATCGTCAGCGGCGGGAGAAAAAAGTCACTCGTTCCATCCTCGATGAAATTCCAGGAATCGGCCCGCAACGCAAAAAAGCACTGCTCCGGCAATTCGGTTCAGTTGCCCGCCTGGAACAGGCCGAATTGGCTGAAATTACAGCCGTACCCGGTATGAACCGGGCGGTAGCGCAAAAAGTATATGATCATCTTCATCAACCAAAACAAAATGAAAAGCGAACGTGATTCCCTTGCATATCGTTTTTTCCTTCATTCCCGAGTATGTGGCAACTTCGGTTGTTGAAAACCCAACTGGAAAAGATCCTTTTGACCCTGACCGGCAGGCGGACACAAGCAGAAAAGTGTCTGAATGGCAGACGAAGTATCAGGTAGTCATCATGCGAAACAAGAGGCTTTATAAGAAATAATGGACATTGCTTAAAATTTCCCGGGAAATATAACGAATGCATGAAGAATCGTGTTAGAATTTTATGAACATATTGTGTATCATATTGTTAAGGGTATAATAATTGCATACCAATGAAAAAGTGCAGAACAGGGAAGGAGGCAAGTTATGCAAGGCTGGCTGATTAGATGGATCTGCAATATATTTGCAATTATCCTGACCGCGTATATCATACCTGGTTTTGAGTTAACCATCTGGGGTGCGATTGTAGGATCAATATTCCTGGGGGTAATCAATGCAGTTATCAGACCATTGTTGCTGTTACTGACATTGCCGCTCAACGTATTGACTTTAGGCTTGTTTACTTTCATCATCAACGGTTTTATGCTCTACCTTACATCCGCGACCATCAAAGGTTTTACGATTCATGGCTTCTGGTGGGCTGTTTTGAGTGCCCTGCTGCTGAGCGTGATTAGTTTCTTAATCAGCTATTTGATCAAGGATAAAATGTTTCATCTCAAATAATTATCATCGTTTGATTGGATTTGGTGAAGGAAGCAATGGCTGAAGCCCGCGCCTGAAGCGTACGACCGTACGCAGATTGCGCGGGATTTTCGCAACAAGAAAAAGAACAGCTGCAGGTTATTAATGTCCGATTACGGGAAGAAATCTTAAGGCGTTGGCCAAGGTTACCCTAAGACGCACGGAATTACATTGAGAATACAACAATCTTCATCAACGCAGAGATTGATTTTGATCATTGGGGCAGGAGGATATATGACGATCAAAATGGTAGCCTTGGACTTGGATGATACCTTGTTGAATTCCCAACTCAAAATTTCACCGGCTTGTGTCAGGGCGATCCGAGCTGCCCGGCAAAAAGGAGTCATCATCACGCTTTCAACCGGCAGGATGTTTCAATCAGCGCTTCCCTATGCCCGGCAATTGGAGATTGATGTGCCGATCATAACGTATCAGGGAGCCTGGGTGAAAAGCTCCTTGAGCGGGGAAGTTCTATATTACCAGCCAGTACCGGCTGGCCTGGCTCGTCAGGTGATGTTATTTTTTCGTCAACAGGGAGTACACTATCACTGTTATTACAATGATGAATTGTGTATCGAAAGTTCATCTGCAGAAGCAGATGATTATGCCTGCCTGGCGGGAGTAGACGCCCGGATGTACGACGATTTGATTACTGCGTTGGGGCATTATGATACGTTGAAAATCATGGCCATCAGCACCAACGAATCCCGGCTGCTGGAGATGGAAAAAGAGATGAAAGCAAGGTTTGCTGATCAACTTTACATCACCCGCTCCAAACCGTTTTATCTGGAAGTGATGAACCGGTTGGCCGGCAAAGCCCAGGCTCTGGCGTTGATTGCCGATCATCTCGGCATCCAACCGGCAGAAGTCATGGCGATTGGAGACAGTTTCAATGATTTGGATATGATCAAATGGGCCGGTTGGGGGGTCGCAATGGGCAATGCCATTGCGTCAGTCAAAGAAGCGGCCGATTTTGTAACCTTTTCCAACGAGGAAGAAGGAGTGGCAGAAGCATTGCAGCGCTTTGTTTTGCAGTAATTTGGCTGCAGATAAAATAAATTTACGCAAGGAGAGGTTATAGCACATGGCTTCCAAAGTATATTTTGCCAATCTGCGTATCAACTCCGGCAGTTTGCTGGATCGAGCAGAGAAAGTATTAACCCAGGCAGGATTTGCCAAAATTATAGCACCCCGTGATCTGGTCGCGATCAAGCTTCATTTTGGAGAAAGCGGCAATTTGGCCTATATCAAACCACCCTATGTACGTCGGGTGGTGGAAATGATTAAAAAACTGGAAGGACGTCCTTTCCTGACGGATGCCAATACGCTTTATGTCGGTACCAGGGCCAATTCGGTTGATCATCTGGAAACCGCCATTCAAAATGGTTTCGATTATGCAGTGGTCGGTGCACCGCTGATTATTGCAGACGGTCTGACTGGCAAGGATTATGTGAAAGTAAAGATCAACGGAGATCATTTAAAAGAAGTCAATATAGCCAGCAATGCTTACCACGCAGACGCCATGGTGGTAATGAGTCATTTTAAGTGCCATGAACTAACCGGTTTTGGGGGAGCATTAAAGAACCTGGGCATGGGACTGGGATCACGCAGCGGCAAACAACAGATGCATTCCGATGTATTACCGTCGGTTTTTGATAAAAAATGCACCGGATGTGCAAAATGTATGGAGTGGTGTCCTGCTGATGCCATTGCCATGCAAGCTTGGGACGGCAATAAAAAAGGACGCAAAGCAGTGATCATGGCAGACAAGTGCTGGGGTTGCGGCGAATGCATTGTCAGTTGTAAATTCGGAGCAATCCGGCCAAACTGGAAGACCCGGCCGGAAGCATCACAGGAAAAGATGGCCGAATATGCACTGGGCGCGGTCCAAAACAAGGCAGACAAAACCATCTATATTAATTTTGTTACCGATATCAGTCCTGAATGTGACTGCATCAGCCACAATGATTTCCCGATTGTTCAGGATATCGGATTTCTGGCTTCGACCGATCCGGTGGCACTGGATATGGCTTGTGTGGATATGGTCAACCGCATGCCAGCCATGCCAGGTTCCGTGATTGAAGGCCTGGCCGCGGGAGAAGATAAATTCCGGGCGGTTCATCCGGATATTGATTGGCTGCCGCAGCTGGTTCATGCAGAAAAAATCGGGTTAGGCAGCAGGCAATATGAGTTGATTGGCAAATAAGCAGGAGGCAGGGTTTTGCAGGATTTCATCGTAGCCGTCGATATTGGCGGAAGTAAAATACTGGGCGCCGTATTGGACCGTTCCGGTCAGATCCTGTTACGCCGTCGTGAGGCCACGGCCGCCATCGGCAAACCCGATGTGGTGGTCGGGCAGGTGGCCGGCATGATCACGGAAATGAAGAACGAGATGGGCCTTCAGGAAGATGATATCCTGGGAATTGGCGTGGGTGTGCCGGGACCGCTTGATTTTCGAACCGGAGTGGTGGAGGGCTCCCCCAACTTAAAATGGGAAAAATATCCCTTGCGGGAGAAGCTGCGCAGCAGGTTGGGGAGTCATTTGTGGCTGGACAAAGACACCAATGCTGCTGTTCTGGGTGAGTATTATTATGGTTTAACACCGTTGTGCGGACATCTGATTTATGTCACCGTCAGCAGCGGCGTGGGCGGAGGGATTATCACCGATGGTCAGCTTTTACATGGAATCAATGGAGGCGGCGGCGAAATAGGCCATATGGTGGTGGCGCCTGAGGGTGACATTTGTGGCTGTGGAAGGCGGGGATGTCTGGAGGTAATGGCTTCCGGCTGGGCTGTGACCCGTGAAGCGAATGCTTTGATCGCGCGGGGCAGCGGCAACGGAATTCTCAGCCACGTTCGTCCCGGGCAAGCGGTTGGTCCGCGCGAAGTAGGGATGGCTGCCCGCCAAGGGGACTCTGTATCGCTGCAGCTGATAGAACGAACCGGTTCCTATCTGGGGATGGCGATTGCCAATCTGGTCAATATCTTCAATCCGGCAAAGATTGTGCTGGGCGGGGGAATGGCCTTGGGGCTGCAGGATCTGCTCTTGCCGATCATCCAGAAGAAAGTGAGCAGCAATGTTTTTACTTTGCATCGCCGTGATTTATATATAGAAATGACCCGTTTGGGGGAAGATATTGTCTTGGCAGGCTGTGCCGCCATGGTTTTGCAGGAGACCAGCACTGTCAATGAGTGTAACAGGAAGGGGTTTAGCGATGACGATTGAAAAAATGCAAACCTATCTTTACGATTTGCCGGAACAGTTCAGTCAAATGCTGGGGCTCAAGATTGAGTTGCCCGGTCGATATCAAAAAGACTATCGCCAGATTGTGGTCAGCGGTTTGGGCGGATCTGCCATTGGCGGGGATATTTTGCGCAGTTATGCGCTGAATCGCAGCAGGATTCCGGTGATTGTGAATCGTGACTATGTGCTGCCGGCCTTTGTCAATGAACATACCTTGGTGATGGCAGTCAGCTATTCCGGCAATACCGAAGAGACGCTCAGTGCCTATCGGCAGGCTAAACAAAACGGAGCTGATATCATCGCGGTAAGCAGCGGAGGCCGGCTGTCGGAATTGGCCAGAGAAGACGGTAATATGGTAATTGCTGTGCCCGGAGGCATGTCGCCTCGGGCCGCGAGTGGCTACCTCTTTTGTCCCTTGGCCTTGACGCTGGAAAAAATGGGCCTGTTGCCGGATGCTAGGCGGGATTTGCAAGAAACCGGACAGATCCTTCGGGAATTGCGGGAAGAGTTAAATCCGAATGTGCCTGCAGACAACAATCCGGCCCGCCGGCTGGCTAAACAAATGAAGGATCGCATCCCGGTCATCTGGGGTAGTGCAGGTCATTCTGAAATAGCGGCCTTGCGCTGGAAGGCCCAGATCAATGAGAATGCCAAGGCCCCAGCTTATTGCAATGCTTTTCCGGAACTCAACCACAATGAGTTGGTTGGTTTTGAAGCACCGGCAGAACTGCTGGGCCGTCTGGTGGTCATCATTTTGTGTGATCCCGATGATCATGTGCAGGTCAAAAAGCGCATTCACATAACTTCCAATATCATAAAGGCCAAAGTGGCCGATACGATTGAAATCAAGACCCGGGGCGGCGACTGGTTGGCCAAATTGTATTCTCTTATATACGTTGGTGATTATGCCAGTTTTTATCTGGCTTTGGAATATGGGATTAATCCCACGCCCGTCAAAGTGATTGATTATTTAAAAGCGCAACTGGCACAATAATGGTGTACTCAGGCATAACAAACCAAAACCTCAAACATAAACAGCTCATAATAAGGTTAAACTAATTGCAACCGGGGAGAAGCATCATCCCCGGTTTCTTCTTTTCTGCTGCATGATCAGCAAATGACAACATAGGGGGTCGGGTGATGAGGTTTTATGGAGATTATCATACGCATTCGCGCTATAGCGATGGACGTCAATCGGTACGGGATATTGCTGCAGCTGCCAGTAAAAAGGGGATACGGGAGGTTGCCGTGACTGATCATGGTCCCCATGTGGCAGTGATCGGAGTAAAACAGGAGGAAACCTATTTGCAAATCAAAGAAGAAGCCCAAGCCGTTCAGGCTGATATCGATGTGACTGTGTTTGTCGGAGCTGAGGCCAACATAAAAAGTCTGCAGGGGGAACTTGATATTTCCCCCGCCATCATCACCCGGCTGGATGTGCTGATTGCCGGGCTGCATCCTTACACACGTCCGTCCGGTATCGAAGACGGCTTGGGCATATGGATGCAGAACAGCCTTCGCCATTTTGGCAAAGGGCAGCAGGAAAAGGCCAGGAACAATAATACCAAGGCAACCGTTGAAGCACTCTATCGCAACCCGGAAATAGATATACTGGCCCATCCGGGTTTGTTTTTTAAGGTAGATATGGAGGAAACAGCCCGGGCCTGCATAAAAAACGAGGTATGTTTCGAAATAAATTGTGGTCATAAACACCCGGAGCTTTCTGATATAATGATAGTGAACAAATTGGGCGTGACGTTTATTGTCAACAGCGATGCTCATTTTACAGATACAGTTGCCCGGTTGGACTACGGAGATCGTATTGTCGGCCAACTGGATATTGAACCTGAACGGATTGCCAATCGCTGGCAGGGGGGAGAGTATAATGAAAACCAAAGAGAGCAGCGATCAACATTTGCTCATTATTACCGGGATGTCCGGCGCGGGCAAAACCCAGGCCATTAATTGCCTTGAGGATCTTGGGTATTACTGTGTTGACAATCTCCCTCCCAGTTTGCTGATCAAGTTTATCGAATTGAGTATTCAGGCTGAAACCAGGCTCGTCAAGGTTGCCATGGTCATTGACGTCAGGGGGGGAGAATTTTTTCATGATCTGTTCCGCTCCCTTAATGAATTGGAAGAAAACCGGATAAGTTATGAAATTCTTTTTCTGGAAGCATCTGATGATGTGTTGGTAAGCCGATTCAAAGAATCACGCCGGCGACATCCTTTGGCACAAGGCGGGGTCTTGCTGGAGGCCATCCGGACTGAACGAAAAATGCTGGAAGAAGTTAGGGGCAGGGCCAACATTATTGTTGATACGTCCAATCTGACGCCCCGGGAATTGAATGCCAAACTGAGCAGCTATTTCTCCGAAAACAAAACCGGCGATTTTAATATTAATATCGTATCCTTTGGTTATAAAGTTGGCATTCCGGTGGATTGTGACATTATGATGGATGTCAGGTTTCTTCCCAATCCCTTTTACGATCCCATTATGCGGAACATGACCGGGGAAGACCAGGAAGTGATTGATTATGTTTTGCAATCACCCGTCAGCAAGTCATTTATCCGCCGATACCTTAATCTGCTTAAATTTCTCATACCATACTACATTGCAGAGGGCAAGACCAATCTGGCGATTTCCATAGGCTGTACCGGAGGGCAGCATCGCTCAGTGGTTTTGGCCGATCATATTGCCCAACAGCTTAGAAAAATTGGGTATAACGCAATGGTCAGGCATAGAGATGTAGCTAGATATAAGCAAGAATAACTAAAGGGGCGGGCTTCCATGTTGAGATCAAACAACGAGTTTAAAATCGTCGTAGTAGGTGGAGGAACAGGGTTATCTGTACTGCTGAAGGGACTGAAACAGTATACGGATCAGTTGACTGCCATTGTAACTGTGAGTGACGATGGAGGCAGTTCCGGTCGATTGAAAACCGAGCTTGGAGTTCTCCCGCCCGGGGACATTCGCAACTGTCTGGTTGCGTTGGCAGAAACGGAAACGTTGATGGACAAGGTCTTTCAGCATCGTTTCAAGCAAGGCCAGGGGATCAGCGGCCATAATCTGGGCAATTTGCTGATGGTGGCCATGACCGAGATCACCGGTGACTTTGTCAGTGCGATCAAAGAGGTCAGCAAAGTACTGGCTGTAAGAGGACAAGTTATTCCGGCTACGCTCGAGTCAGTGAATCTGGGAGCGGAAATGATTGACGGCACCGTAATTATCGGTGAAACAGCCATACGACAATATCGCAAAAGCATTGCCCGCTTGTTTTTAATTCCAGAAAAATGTCTGCCCATACAAGCCAGTCTTGATGCTATCATGGCGGCCGATGCTATTGTCATCGGACCAGGCAGTCTTTACACCAGCATTATCCCCAATCTTCTGGTGGAGGGTGTCAGCGATGCCATGATGCGCTCACCGGCGGTAAAAATATATGTCAGCAATATTATGACTGAACAGGGCGAAACAGATAATTTCAATGCTTTTGACCATATCAAGACGATTTTGCAATATGCGCAGCAGCCGATAATTGATTATGCGATTTTAAACACCGGCACGATCGATGAGTTGCGTCTGCAGCGTTATCATCAGGAGCAAGCGATCCCGGTGGATACATCTTGTCAGCAGATTCAAGCCATGGGGATCAAAACCGTGACTGAAGATATGGTGGCACAGGACGACCTGGCCTGGCACGATACACGTAAACTGGCACAGGCGATCCTCAGGATTGTTCAGCAAGAAAATAGCGCAGGGCCAGCAAGCGGCTGATGTATTTTGACAAAATGGTTCTTTTCAATGGAGGCTAATGTGAGTTTTTCAAATGAGGTAAGAGAGGAAGCAGCACGCATCATTTCCGAAAAATCTTGCTGTAAACGAGCAGAACTGGCAGCACTCATTGCCATGCGAGGAGAGACCACACATCGCGAGGGTATGGTCAGCCTGCAGTTGGAGTCGGAGAGTGCGGTGGCTGCCAGGAAGGTTTATCGACTTTTAAAAGATGTCTGTGGACTGCAGGCCTCCACCAGTTTGGTGGAGAGAAAAAGATTTAAACAGAAGCGCTTTTATTTGTCTCAGGCGGACTTGTCGGATGATGAATTGCAACAAATGAAGAAACTTGGATTGCTTGATGATGGAGGTCATGTGGTAAAGTATCTGGATCCTAAAATAACTGCCCGGAACTGCTGCAAACGATCTTATTTGAGAGGCTTGTTTATGTGCAAAGGTTTTGTCAACCGGCCGGAAGCCAATTACCATTTGGAAATCGTTTTTAACGATACACGTATGGCTAAAGAAGTAAAAAAACTGATCGGCAGGCTCAATTTGGAAACCGGCATTGGAGAGCGTAAAAATAATCTGATTGTATATATTAAAGACAGTGAGAAAATCGTTGATTTTTTACGCCTGATCGGTGCCAGCAAGGCCTTGTTGGAATTCGAGAATGTACGGATTGTGAAATCAATGCGCAATCAGGTGAACCGACAAGTCAATTGTGAAACCGCCAATCTCGGCAAAACCATTGACGCCTCTGTTCGCCAGGTCGAATTGATCGAAGCGTTGATTGACCAACTGGGGATGAACAAGATTCCTGTTCACTTACGGGAGTTGGCTTTGTTGCGCATTGAACATCCCGACAGTACGCTCAAGGAACTCGGCACACTGATGAGCCCGCCTTTGACCAAGTCCGGGGTCGCCTATCGGATGAGAAAATTGGAAATCTTTGCAGAAGAAAATTTATATGGACCGTAAATGGCAGGATTTAATGGATGATATATAGAATATATTTAAATAACATTGTCATAAAATGTCGTTCAGGATAAATATAAAATCCACATTGGCAACGATAAAGAGAGGTATCTCATGAAGCTAAGTCATGATATTTATTTGGATCAACAGCAAAAATTATTAATGACTCCGGAACTTCGCCAAGCCATTGCCATGCTGCAGATGTCCACTTTGGAACTGGGCCAATATGTGCAGAACGAACTGGAAAACAATCCTTTTCTGGAAGAAAAGGATGCTGATGATCATGAGGAATTGGAAACCAATGCTGAAAAACTGGATGAGGTTCAAGCCGACAACAAATCAGAAGAATGGTTGGAGTATTATAATGACAGGGATATTGGCCTGACCGTAGCCGATGTTGAAGAAAAGTCTTTTGATGCTTTTGTCAGCAAATCACCCAGTCTTTATGATCATCTGCAGTTTCAGCTGCATATGACCATTTGTGACGAGAGTGAGCTGATGATCGGCGAATATATTCTCGGCAGTATTGATGCCAACGGGTATTTGACCGTGGGACTGGAAGAACTGGTGCAAGCTACCGGTACCGATTTGGAGAGGGTCCAGCATATGCTGACGATCATCCAGTCTTTTCATCCGCATGGGGTTGGTGCCCGTGATCTGGCCGAATGTCTGCTGATACAGCTGGAGCATTACGGCAAAGATGATCCAATCGCAACGGCTATTATTGAAGAGCACCTTCAGGATCTGGGCAAGGGACGAATCAATAAAATCGCCCAACAGCTTGGGGTAGGCGTCCAGCAGGTGCAGGAAGCGTGTGATTTTATTCGCAGTCTGGATCCCAAGCCCGGGCTGCAATACAGCAACGGTGACGATACCAAATACATCGTTGCGGATATTATTTTGGAAAAGGTTGACGGAGAATACGTTGTTATTGTCAATGACAGTGGCTATCCCCATCTGATGATCAACCGACTGTATGAAAAAATGATACGCAATCCTGAATCATTTTCTCCCGAAGCACGCAAATACATGGAAGAAAAAATGGGCTCAGCCGTGTGGTTAATTAAAAGCATTGAGCAACGGCGTTTAACACTCTACAAAGTGGCCCGCTGCATCGTGGATATCCAAAAGGATTTTCTGGATAGGGGGATTAAATACATCAAACCGCTTAACCTCAAACAGGTAGCGGATCTGGTCGAAGTACATGAATCAACGGTCAGCCGCGCAACTTCCAACAAATATATCCAGACTCCGCAGGGACTGTTCGAATTAAAATTTTTCTTTGGCAGCGGAATAAGTTCTTATGCCAATGCCAATTGTGACAAAGTGTCTTCCAAGAGCATAAAGAAACAGATTCAGGAACTGATTGAAAAGGAAGATTCTTTTAATCCTTTAAGTGACCAGCAAATCGTGGAAATCATCAAGCAACAAGGAGCAGTCATCTCTAGACGGACGGTGGCCAAATATCGGCAGGAACTCGGCATCCAGTCTACCGTTGCCCGAAAGAGATATTAAATAGAAAAACTTACCGCGAATGTAGCACATTAATTATGGAATGTGCTATAATATTTCCGCAACCAAAATTGACCATGTTTTGTAGCCTGGCCGGGACAAATATGTCCCTATAGCTTGAATATTACCCCGGAGCATATGAATAGCTGAGGATAGCAATGGATAAATTTTTTGCAATTATGGAACGCTTCGCTCCTGAAGCCGTGGAAATCATGGTTACACGGTATCAGCTTCTCAGGCATGTATTGTACAACCAACCCATCGGCAGACGCCAGCTTACCAGAACTATGGGTTTGACGGAACGGACGGTGAGGTCGGAGTTGGATTTGCTGAAAAGCAAAGGGGCGATAAAAAGTACCGGGGCGGGCATTTATTTGACTGATTTTGGTTATGAAATGTTGCGCGATATTGAATCGATGGTGCCAGGATTGTTTCATATCAAGAGCCTGGCTGAAAAAATAAAAAGGCGTTTTGGCCTGCGGGAAGTGATCATCGTACCGGGAGATTCCAATCAGGATCCCTATGCCATGGATGATTTGGGCCGAGCTGCGGCAGAATATTTGCATTCTTCCCTTTACCCGGGTTGTGTTGTTGCCGTGACCGGTGGGACCACCCTGGCGGGGATGGCTCGCGCAATGCGCGCCGGGGTGGAACAGGCGGAAACGATTTGCTTGGTTCCTGCCCGGGGCGGTTTGGGCGAAAACGTGGAGACCCAGGCAGGCAATATTGCTGCCAAAATTGCCCAAAGAATTGGAGCGCAGTATCGGTTGCTGCACATTCCCGACAATCTGGAAAAGAGTACCGCGGAAGCGTTAAAAAAAGATATCCATGTAAAAGAAGTGCTGGACACGATAAAATCAGTCCGCATTTTGTTGCATGGGATCGGACCGGCTGATGAAATGGCTGAGCGCCGGGGATTGTCTGCTAAAGAAATAGAGTTTCTGCAAGAAAACAAAGCGCAGGGTGAAGCCTTAAGGTATTATTTCAGCCAAATGGGCAAAATAATATTTGAAATCCCGGGAATTGGGCTGGAGCTTGAGGATATTCAACACATTGAAACGATTATTGCGGTAGCCGGGGGCAGCAACAAGGCATCTGCTATCGCAGCAGTATTAAAATCAGGATTCGACCACATCCTTATTACGGATGAGGGTGCAGCACAGAAAATAATATACGGAAGGGATGAGTGAGCATGTCTGTCAAAATCGCTATTAATGGTTTTGGACGCATCGGAAGGTTGGTTGCCCGGGCCGCCGTGCAAAGAGAAGATATTGAACTGGTGGCGGTAAACGACTTGGGCGATCCTGAAGGCGGGGCCTTGCTTTTCAAGTATGATTCCATACACGGAAAGTTTCCGCAGGAGGTTAAGCTGGAAGAAAACACGATTGTTGCCGGAAACGAAAAGTTTGCCTATCTGTCTGAACGCGATCCCTTGAAACTGCCTTGGAAGGACATGGGAGTTGAGGTGGTGGTCGAGGCGACCGGAAAATTTCGCAGCAAAGAAAAAGCTTCCCTGCATTTGCAAGCGGGAGCCGCCAAGGTCATTATTAGTGCACCGGGAAAAAATGTTGATTTGACGACAGTGATGGGTGTTAACAATGATATTTATGATCCCCTTAACCATCATATTTTATCCAATGCATCCTGTACGACCAACTGTCTGGCACCGGTTGCCAAGGTGCTGGTGAAAGAGTTTGGTATCGTCCGCGGGATGATGACAACCATCCATTCCTACACCAACGATCAGCGGGTGCTTGACCTGGAACATGATGATATGCGCCGCGCCCGGGCTGCTGCCTTGTCGATGATTCCCACTACAACTGGTGCCGCCAGTGCCCTGGGTGAAGTTATCCCCGAATTAAAAGGCAAATTGGACGGACTGGCCATCAGAGTTCCCACGCCCAATGTTTCTCTGGTGGACCTAACCGTAGAGCTGGAAAAGGCGGCTTCTGTTGCGCAAGTCAACCAGGCTTTCCGTCAGGCGGAAGAAACTTATTTGCAGGGCATTCTGAGATATACAGAAGAACCGCTCGTATCAAGAGACTATAATGGAGAAACTTGTTCGGCAGTCGTAGACGGACCGCTGACCATGGCCATGGGAGACAATCTGGTCAAGGTGGTTGCCTGGTATGACAATGAATGGGCTTATTCCCTCCGGGTAATTGACCTGGTTGCCTATATCGCAGGTCGGAAATAATCTGCCAAACCATAAATATTCAATTGTCGCGGGGGTGTATCTAATTTTGAGAAGCATCAGGGATATTGATTTAAGAGGCCGGCGGGTGTTGATGAGGGTTGACTTTAATGTGCCCATGGACAAAGCAGGGGATATTACCGATGATGCCCGCATAACCGCAGCGATTCCGACCATCCAATACATCGTTGGGCAGGGAGCACGATTGGTTTTAATGAGCCATTTGGGCAGACCGGACGGACAAAGAAATGAAAAGTATAGTCTTAAAACTGTGGCACATCATCTGTCTGAGCTGCTCAAGCAGGAAGTCAGGATGGCTGATGATTGTATTGGAGCGCAGGTGCAGGCAGCCATTGTGGAGTTAAAAAGCGGAGAAATCATCTTGTTGGAAAATGTGCGCTTTCATCCCGGAGAAGAAGAGAATGACGCTGATTTCTCAAAGCAGCTGGCTATGCTGGGTGACATCTTTGTCAACGATGCATTTGGAACTGCACACCGGGCGCATTCTTCCACGGCAGGGGTGGCAGCATTTTTACCTTCCTATGCCGGATTTTTGCTTGAAAATGAAGTGAAAATGCTGCGGCAGGTCATGGAGCATCCGGAAAGTCCAAGGGTGGCAGTTCTCGGTGGAGCCAAGATAAAAGATAAATTAGGACTTATCAGCAATCTCCTGGACAAGATGGACATCCTCTTGATGGGGGGGGGGATGGCCAACACATTCCTCAAAGCACAAGGTGTAAATATTGGCAAATCCTTGTGTGAAGACAAGCTGTTGGAACAGGCCAGAAACCTGCTGGACAAAGCAGAAAAGCAGAATAAAAAAATCATCTTGCCGATGGATGCGATAGCAGCGGAGACATTGTCGGAAGATACCGTTGCCACAGTATGTGAAATCAATGCCATACCGGAAAACATGATGATCCTGGATATCGGTCCGCAAACGACCGCAGTTTTTTCCCGGGAAATTGGTCGTGCGCACACTATTATCTGGAATGGACCGGTGGGTGCTTATGAGTATGCCCAATTTACTGCAGGAACGGATGCGATTGCCAGAGCGATGGCTGTCTCCCAGGCAGTAACAGTTATTGGTGGGGGTGATTCAGCGGCCGCCGTGCACAAGTTGGGGCTTGACCAGGAGTTTACCCATATTTCTACAGGGGGAGGGGCAACCCTCGAATTTTTGGAGGGAAAAACCCTGCCAGGCGTACAATCTTGTGAAGGGTGAACAAAGGAGATGGGGTATTGAGAAAGAAAATTATCGCTGCCAATTGGAAAATGCATAAAAACAGAAGTGAAGCACAAGATTATGTCAATGCTTTTCTGCCGTTATGGCATGAGATCAAAGCAGCGGACACCGAAGTGATCATTTGTCCGCCTTTTACCATTCTCCATACATTGCAAACCGCCTTGCAGGGCAGCACGGTTATGACTGGGGCGCAGGATATGTATTGGGAAAAACACGGAGCCTTTACGGGCGAAATATCAGCCCCCATGCTGACAGATTGCGGTTGCAGTCATGTAATCGTTGGTCATTCCGAGCGTCGTCACCTGCTGGGGGAAACAGATGACCACATTAACCTGAAGATCAAGGCTGCGTTGGCCGGCTCCCTGATACCGATTCTGTGTGTTGGCGAAACATTGGAGGAGCGGCAGAATGATCAGGCCTTTCAGGTGGTACAAGAACAGCTTGACCATGCTTTGTTCGAAGTGGATCTAGCCACCCGCAATTTGATTGTCGCTTACGAACCGGTTTGGGCGATTGGTACCGGCGTGAATGCCGGCTCGGAAGATGCCCAGGATATGATCGCTTTCATCCGGGGACAGCTTTTCCGGCAGTTTAACCAAGAATTGGCAGACATTACCCCCATCCTTTATGGAGGTAGTGTAAAAGCTGCCAACATGAGGGAATTTATCGTAAAAAAGGATATTGACGGGGCATTGGTTGGCAGTGCCAGCCTTGATCCCGGCGAGTTTGCAGAAATCGCGAGGGCTGTGAAAAATGTCTAAAGCTCCGATGGTGTTAATGATTCTGGATGGATGGGGCCATAGGGAAGATCAGCAGGACAATGCCATCAGTATGGCTCATCCCCAAAACTTTTACAATTTGTGGGACGCTTATCCCCATACCTTGTTGGAATGCTTCGGCAATGCGGTGGGACTGCCGCGAGGGCAGATGGGCAATTCCGAAGTTGGCCATCTTAATATAGGGGCCGGTCGTATCGTATTTCAGGAAATTACCCGGATTACCCAGGCAATCGAAGACCGGTCATTTTTCACCAATCCGGTTTTTTTAAAGGCCATGGATGATGCCCGCTGCCACAACGGAGCGGTGCATTTGCTGGGGCTGGTTTCCGATGGCGGCGTTCACAGTGATTTGACGCACTTGTTTGCCCTTTTGGAATTGTGTAAAGACCAGGGGATTGATTCGGTTTTTGTCCATGCTTTCTTGGATGGCCGGGATGTAGCTCCGCAAAGTGCAATGGAGTATATCAGCCTGCTGGAGAATTTCATGCGGCAGTTGGGGCTCGGCAGGATTGCCAGTGTTGGCGGACGTTTTTATGGGATGGACCGCGACAACCGCTGGGAGAGGATTGAAAAAGCATATCAATCAATTGTACTGGGGGAAGGCCTACAGGCGGCCAAAGCCCAAGCTGCCATCGAACGCAGCTATGAGGCTCGTGTCAGTGATGAATTCATGGAACCGGTGGTTATTGTTGATGAACAGGGTCAGCCAATCGGCAGAATAAGCGATGGTGACAGCGTCATCTTCTTTAATTTTAGAGCCGACCGGGCTCGCCAGATAAGCCACAGTTTACTGGATAAAACCATGGACAGATTTGAACGCAAAATCGTGCCTGCCATACATTATGTTTGTATGACCCAGTATGATGCCGGCCTGGCTGCGCCGGTGGCTTTTCCGCCGCAAAACCTTGACAATACACTGGGCGAAGTGCTTTCCGCTGCCGGCTTGAAACAGCTGCGTATTGCGGAGACTGAGAAATATGCACATGTCACGTTCTTTTTCAACGGTGGAGTGGAACGTGCCAATCCTGGTGAAGACAGGGTTCTGATTCCCTCTCCGCAAGTTGCTACTTACAATTTACAGCCGGAAATGAGTGCTTTTGAGGTGACCCAAAGGGTCTTGCAGGAAATAGACCGCGATTTTTATGATGTGGTCATCATGAATTATGCCAATCCTGATATGGTAGGCCATACTGGTGTTCTCGAAGCAGCGGTGAAAGCAGTGAAAACAATTGACGATTGTCTGATTCAGGTGATCAGCAGGGTCCAGGAGAAAAACGGCCAGGTCATCATTACCGCTGATCATGGCAATTGTGAAATGATGACGGATGCTGTTAATGGCTGTCCCTTTACGGCGCATACCACCAACAAGGTACCATTTATACTGGTTGATGACCGGCATCAGGGAAAAACACTGCGAGAAGGTTCTCTGCGTGATGTAGCTCCAACCATGCTGGGTTTGCTGGGCTTGCCCGCCCCGGATGAAATGACCGGTAATACCTTGCTGAGTATGGAATAAACCAAGTGAGTCCAGACAAATATATGGAAGGGAGATAAAAATGAGTATTATCGTTGATGTTTATGCACGTGAGGTGCTGGATTCCCGTGCCAATCCAACGGTCGAAGTAGAAGTTATTCTCGAAGACGGGACCATGGGCAGAGCTATCGTTCCATCAGGTGCTTCAACAGGTGCCCATGAAGCAGTGGAATTAAGGGATGGAGACCCCAAACGCTATGGCGGCAAAGGGGTATTAAAAGCAGTGGAAAACGTGAATGAAATTATCGCTCCGGAGTTGATTGGGATGGACGTAACCCACCAAATTGACATCGATACTTTGATGATTGAGCTGGATGGTACACCCAATAAGAGTAAACTGGGCGCCAATGCCATGCTGGGTGTATCTCTGGCGGCAGCCCGGGCCGCGGCTGAATACCTGGGCCTGCCCTTGTACCAGTATATCGGCGGTACCAATGCCAGGGAGATCCCGGTACCGATGATGAACATTCTGAATGGCGGAAAACATGCGGATAATAATGTAGATATTCAGGAATTTATGGTCGTTCCCTGTGGTGCTCCTACTTTTGCTGAAGCTTTGCGCATGGGAGTTGAAATCTATCATAGCTTAAAAAAGGTATTGGGCAGCAAAGGACTGGCCACATCAGTTGGTGATGAAGGAGGTTTTGCTCCCAATTTAGCTTCCAATGAGGCTGCCATCGAAGTCATTCTAGAGGCAATCAATCAGGCTGGTTATGTCGCCGGACAGGATGTTTTTATCGCGCTTGACCCGGCTGCCAGTGAATTCTTTAATGACGGTCGCTATACCCTCAATCAAAAAAGCCTGAGTTCTGAAGAAATGGTGGATTTTTATGAGGGACTGGTCAATCGATATCCGATCATTTCCATTGAAGACGGACTGGCGGAAGATGATTGGGATGGATGGAAAATCATGACAGACAGGTTGGGAAGAAAAATCCAGCTGATTGGTGACGACCTTTTTGTGACCAATACCAAAAGGCTAGCCATGGGATTCGAAAAAGGAGTCTGTAACAGTATTCTGATCAAATTGAACCAGATCGGGACACTGACCGAAACCCTGGATACGATTGAAATGGCGAGACGCAGAGGCTATACGACGGTCATATCCCACCGCTCGGGAGAAACGGAAGATTCTACCATGGCTGATGTCGCGGTTGCCGTCAATGCAGGACAGATTAAAACCGGTGCTCCGGCACGGACTGACCGGGCGGCCAAATACAATCAACTCTTGCGGATTGAAGAGGAATTGGATGAGTTTGCAAGATTTAACGGGCGTAAAGTATTTTATAACCTGAACAACTAGTTGATGAACCTTGTAATAAATTCTGTGTTTGTGGTAAAATGTACTGCAGCATTCGGGAAGGATAAAGAAAGGAGGTTGAATAGTGCTGAAAATCATTGTCCTAATACTTCAGACTTTATGCGCACTTGGTTTGATTGCCACAGTTCTGTTACAATCTGGCAAAAGCGCGGGTTTGTCAGGAAGTATTGCGGGTGGCGGAGAGGCTATATTCGGCAAAAAGAAAGGCGTGGATGAGTTGTTTGCAAAAATAACTGCCTACCTGTCTGCCCTGTTTTTTGTCTTGACCCTGGCTTTGGCCGTTATATAACGGCAGGTGGATTGAGCCAGGAGAAATGACTTGTTTGGCAATACCTCTGATCCCATGATTCCGGACGATTGCTATCTGCAGTATCGGACCTGGAAATTTATGCTGTAGTACGTTTCGCAGTAAAACTAATGTAATACTACTAAGGAGAGAAGTGATCAAAGACATGAAATTGGAAACAGTGAAGAAAACCTGGATGACTATTTTAAGCAGTTTGGTTATCTTGCTATTAACCCCAGCAATGGCTTTGGCCAGCGAAGCTGACCTGATTATTCCTGAATTAAGCGCGTCCCAGAACAGCATTCTGGTTGCCGGAATAGCGGTTTGTGTTTTGGGTATGATTTTTGGTTTCTATCAATTCCAAAAGGTTAAAAAACTACAAGCCCATCAGGTAATGCTTGATGTTGCTCAAACCATTTATGAAACCTGTAAAACGTATCTGATCCAACAGGGCAAATTCCTGGCGATATTATTTGTTTTCATCGGTGTATGTATAGCCTTTTATTTCGGATTTCTTAACCAAATGGAGATTGGGAATGTTTTATTCATCCTGATGTGGACCATTATTGGTATCCTCGGTTCCTACAGTGTAGCCTGGTACGGTATCCGCATGAATACGCTGGCCAACAGCCGGGTTGCTTTTACTTCCCTGGAAAGAAAACCGCTTAAGCTTTTGAACATTGCCTTGGATGCAGGAATGAGCATTGGTGTTTTACTGGTATGTGTTGAGTTAATTATGATGCTTATCATTCTGCTTTACGTTCCGCGCGAACTGGCTGGTGCCAGCTTTATCGGTTTTGCCATTGGTGAATCTTTGGGTGCCAGTGCTCTGCGTATCGCTGGTGGTATATTCACCAAGATCGCTGATATCGGTGCTGACCTGATGAAGATCGTTTTCGGTATCAAAGAGGACGATCCCCGCAACCCTGGTGTTATTGCTGACTGTACCGGTGACAATGCCGGCGACAGCGTAGGTCCGACTGCGGACGGTTTTGAAACATATGGCGTTACAGGTGTTGCGATGGTAACCTTTATTGTTCTAGCCGTTGCCCCTGCGCTGCAAACAACACTTTTGGCCTGGATCTTTACGATTCGTGTATTAATGGTTATTACCTCCGTACTTTCTTTTTATATCAACCGTGCATATAGCCAGGTCAAATATGGAAGTGCAGATGACTTTGACTTTGAAGCACCGCTTACCAGTTTGGTTTGGATTACTTCCGTCATTTCAATTATCGTAACGTTCGGAGTCACATATTATCTGGTGGGGCCTGGAGCGGCCGAAGCAACTGCTTTGACACCTTTGTGGGTAGTACTTGCCGCCATAATTAGTTTAGGTACCCTGGCAGCAGCGCTGATCCCCGAATTTGTAAAAGTATTTACCAGCCCCAAATCCAAGCATGTCGCGGAAGTTGTCAAAGCTTCGCGTGAAGGCGGCCCGTCCCTCAATATTCTGTCTGGTCTGGTAGCGGGTAATTTCAGTGCGTTCTGGATTGGCATGGTGTTTGTGGCGATCATGTTTGGTGCCTATCTGGCCAGTCAACCCATCCCGGCCGAGATCATGAGTTATTCTTCCATTTTTGCGTTTGGTCTGGTAGCTTTCGGCATGCTGGGCATGGGCCCGGTTACCATTGCTGTTGACAGTTATGGACCGGTTACCGACAATGCCCAGTCAATTTATGAGTTATCTTTGATCGAAGAAGTTCCTAATGTAGCCAAGAACATTGAAAAGGATTTTGGCTTTAAACCCGATTTTGATATGGGAAAATATTACCTGGAAGCCAATGACGGCGCCGGCAATACCTTCAAAGCAACGGCCAAACCGGTGTTGATCGGAACCGCTGTGGTAGGTGCCACCACCATGATATTCTCGCTGATTCTGGTTATCAAAAATGTACTGGGTGTTGATCCGGCCACTATTCTTACCCTGCTCAATCCTTACACCATTTTAGGATTCCTGTGTGGAGGTTCAGTCATCTTCTGGTTTACCGGGGCTTCAACCCAGGCAGTTACCACCGGGGCCTACCGTGCAGTTGCCTATATCAAGAAAAATATCAACCTTGAAGAGGCGGCTGACGTTAAAGCCAACACAGAAAAATCCAAAGAAGTGGTACAGATTTGTACCCAGTATGCGCAATCGGGAATGTTTAACATCTTTATTGCCATCTTCTCTTTTGCCTTGGCCTTTGCCTGTTTGTCTGCCCCCAGCAACGGCAACAATGAACCGGTAGCCTTCTTTGTGGCTTACTTGATTTCCATTGCTGTTGTGGGTTTATTCCAGGCTGTGTTTATGGCCAATGCCGGCGGTTGTTGGGATAATGCCAAGAAAGTCGTGGAAGTTGACCTCAAGGAAAAAGGCACGATGTTGCATGAAGCAACCGTTGTGGGTGACACTGTAGGTGACCCCTTCAAAGACACTTCTTCCGTAGCCTTGAATCCGATCATCAAGTTCACCACTTTGTTTGGATTGCTGGCAATGGAAATTGCGATCTCCGAAACATTTAGGAATGTGGCTCCTTATGTGGGCGCAGTATTCTTGCTGATCGCCTTATTCTTCGTATGGCGTTCATTCTACGGCATGAGAATTCCGGTCGGTGACGATAAATGAAGTAGTTATAAAATGCCTCTCCATCTACCAGGGTGGAGAGGCATTTTTTTATGCGTGGCGTACCCCGGCAAGGTTTTTTCGGCGAAATGATCGCTTCATCATCGTAAATTTGGGTGCTTTTTTAAATAATTACGGTTCTTTCCTGGTAATCGACTTGATTTGGTGGTACTCTTCAATCCGGTGGGGAGATGTTTGGTTCGCTTTTTATAAAGAGGATGAGGATTAACTGAGCAAGCTGGGGGCAGCAGCGTTCAGGATTTGTTCATATACATCCAGATAATCGGCCACCATGCGCTGACGGCTGAATCTCTCTTCGACCCAAAGGCGACAATCAAGGCGATTTAAGTTGCTGATTTCCTTTATTTTTATTACTGCAGAAGCAGTATCGTTGACCAGGTAACCGGTTACGCCGTCCACAATCACCTCCGGCATGGAACCTTTATTAAAGGCGATGATCGGAGTTCCACAGGCTTGGGCTTCGATGACACTTAAGCCAAAAGGTTCAGCAAAATGAATGGGATGCAGCAAAGCCAATGCCCCGCCCAGCAGTTCATTCCTATATTTTGGGCCCACCGGGCCGACATAGCGGATATTAGCCTCATCCAGAGCGGGCGCCACCTGCGTGAGGAAATATTTTTGATCTTGAATGATACCGGCTAAAATCAGAGGCAGCCTGCTTTTTCGCGCGATATCGATTGCTTCCGCCGTTCCTTTGTCTGGATGGATACGCCCGAAGTACAGCAAATACTCGCCAGATTGCTTCTCAAAACGAAATTGCTCAAGATCCAGACCGTGATAGATATTGGCGGTATAATGTAGATCGGGATGACGATCGGCGTAACTGATCGATACATAATCCGCAGAAGTATTATATTTTTTATAGACCGGGAGAATTTGCGGCGAAGAAAAACCATGAATGGTGGTGAGCACCGGGGTACTTATTAAGCGGCTGTAGGTTAAGGGCAAAAAGTCATAGTGATTGTGGATAAGATCAAAGCGATCGGCTTGCTCAAATAGATGGGCGATATGCAAACACTCCCAGACTTTTGGATCCAAACTACGATCTTCTTCATAGGCATGAGGGCAGACCCATTCCAGGTTGGCGGAGGCTGAATCCCCGGTGGCAAATACGCTTACTTTGATGCCTTCCTGCTGTAATCCTTCCGCCAGCAGGGAGACCATATTTTCCCAGGGACCGTAATGCAGAGGTGGAGTTTGCCAGGCAATCGGGGAAAGCAGAGCAATTTTCATTATCGATTAATTCCTTTCATTGGAGAGGTAATTTATTTAAGAGACAGGCTTTCATTGATTTAACCATTGTTATAATAAGAAAATACTGTTATTGTCATCCGGCTTACTATTTTAATGTGCCGCGTATCTAAAATTATATACTCGAATATACAAATTATGTTCTGATCGGCAACACCATATTCTGGTATGCAAAGGTTGGCAGCCTCAGATTCAACCGATTATTACTATAGTAAAATGTCTAAAATGCAGGTAAAATAAATATGGCTTTCGATACAACAACCTTCATTATATTAATATTACAAAGCTTACATTAAAGGGGGGTATTCATTTTGGCGAATACATACTTGCAAGAATACCGGCAAAAACTGATTACTGCCGAGCAGGCTGCCTCGCTGGTCAATTCCAATGACAGAATCCTCTACGCAGTATTTGCCGGACGGCCGACAGATTTTGATATTGCTTTGAGCCAACGCAAAGAGGAACTTTTCAATGTACAGATCACTCAATGCGGAGGCAACAATATTGGTCCTGACAGCTCTGCTTTTTCTGATCCAAGCCGTCAGCACTTCACCAACAACAGCTGGTTTTTCGATGGCGTTGATCGGCAGTTGCATGATCAGGACATGATGTATTATCATCCCTGTCAGTTTGGCCAGCTGCAGGACATCATCGGCAGCGATCTATTCCCCTATGATATCTATGTGCAAAAGGTAAGCCCCATGGACCATCACGGTTATTTTTCCTTTGGTTTGTCCAATGTTAACAGCCTGGAGTCTTGTTTGGGTGCCAAAAAAGTCATTCTGGAAGTGAATGAAAACATGCCCCGGGTGCCAGGTGGTTCAGAAGATGCCGTGCATATCTCCATGGTCGATCATATTATCGAGAGCGCCAATGCTCCATTATTGGTACTGCCCCCCAGTCGTGAGCCTTCTCCGGCCGATGTAACCATGGCCCGGCTGTTGTTGCCGGAGATTCCTGATCGGGCTTGTCTGCAACTGGGAATTGGGGCATTACCCAATCTTTTGGGGGATTTGTTATGTGATTCTGATTTACAGGATTTGGGAATTCATACGGAAATGTTTGTTGATTCCATGGTGAATTTGTTTTCCAGCGGCAAAGTGACCAATCGTTACAAGACGACTGACCGCTGCAAGATCGCTTTTACTTTTTCCATCGGCTCCAGAAGTACGTATGATTTTATGGAAAACAATCCGCTCATGGCCAGCCATTGTGGCAGATACACCAACAATGCCCGTCTGATAGCGACCAATGACAATTTTATTTCCATCAACAATACGGTTATGATGGATCTTTTTAGTCAGGCTTGTTCTGAAAGTTCGGGTACGCGTCAGATTTCTGGTACTGGTGGTCAGATTGATTTCATCAACGGTTCCTGGTTCTCACGGGGAGGAAAGAGTTTTCTCTGCCTGACCAGCACCTACCGGGATAAAAATGGTCAGCTCCAATCACGCATCGTACCCACGTTGCCCTCCGGGAGCATTGTCACCACAGCTCGCACATTTATAGATTATGCTGTCACTGAATTCGGCATCGTCAAGCTTAAAGGGAAACCAACCTGGCATCGGGCTGAACAATTGATCAGTATTGCCCACCCTCAATTTCATGACGATCTGGTAAAAGAAGCACAGAAGATGAAAATTTGGCGGCGCAGCAATAAAATTGAGTAAGGGCCTTGACTGACGGGACGGCGGGAAAGGCCAGACAGGGTAAATGTATTAGGGCATTACCTGCGATATGATGTAACCAAACCACAACAACGCGGCAACGTTTAGAGCGCTTCTTTATGAAGGAGGAAATGATTTGTATTCTCAGACTTTTGCAAACATGGGACTCAAACCGCGTTTGCTGCAGATGATCGAAAACAAGGGATTCGAAATTCCTACTCCCATTCAAATTAAAGCAATTCCGCCGGCTTTGGCAGGTCATGATGTAATGGGGCAGGCCCAGACGGGCACGGGCAAGACCGCGGCTTTTGGTATTCCCATGCTGAATCGAATGGTCCCCGGACGGGGACTGCAGGGTCTGGTCGTTTGCCCGACTCGCGAATTGGCTGTCCAGGTAACCGAAGAGATCAATTCCCTGGGTAAAGGAATGAACCTGCGGTCCTTGGCTGTTTACGGAGGACAGTCCATTGAACTGCAGATCAGAGCATTGAGCCGCAGACCGGAATTGCTCGTGGGGACTCCGGGAAGATTATTGGACCATATGCAGCGCGGTAATATAAACTTGTCAAATCTATCTTATCTGGTTTTGGACGAAGCTGATGAAATGCTGGATATGGGTTTTTTGCCGGATATCGAAAGAATTATGGAAGCCTGTTCACATGACCGGCAAACGTTCTTGTTTTCGGCTACCCTGAACGAGGAGATTCGCAGATTGGGCAGCCAATTTATGCATGATCCTGATATCATATTGATTGAATCACTGGAATTGACGGTGCCTTTGACCCGGCAATTTTATTTGGAAGTAAGTCCCCGTTACAAGATCGCAACCCTCTGTCGGTTGCTGGAAGTTGAGCAACCTACCGTTAGTCTGGTCTTCTGCCGGACCAAAAAGGGGGTTGATATGCTGGCCCATGCCTTGAACGACCGGGGCTATGATGCCGATGCCCTGCATGGCGACATGACCCAGCGGGAAAGGGACAATGTCATGGAACGTTTCCGCAAGGGCAATGTAACCATATTGGCAGCTACTGATCTGGCGGCACGGGGCCTGGATATTGAAATGGTCAGTCATGTTTTTAATTTCGATCTTCCGGAAGATCCGGACAGTTATGTGCACCGAATTGGCAGGACCGGTCGGGCAGGGCGCGACGGTATTGCCATATCTTTTGTTGAACCCCGGCAAATGCAACAAATCAAATTGATTGAACACCACATCGGCAAGAAGATCATGCGCCGCCATCCACCTTCCTCGAGAGATGCCGTGGAGAGCAGGCGGGAAAGCCTGAATCGGCGCTTGCTGGAAACAGCCCGTGAGGGGGGGTTGGAGGGGTATCAGCAGATGGCCGGCACTCTGCTGACGGAAAATGATGCCCAGACCCTGCTGGCAGCGGCGCTTAAAATTATTGCGGGCGGAGAACCGGAAATGGAATTGGCGGAAAGGAAAACGAACAGTTTGGATACGGCACATGTTGAAATGCCCTTGGGACGCATGCAGGGGATGAATCCCCGGCGATTGGCAGATTATTTGTGTGCCAATACTACGCTGACCCCCAGACAGGTAGGGGACATAGAAATTCACAGCAATACCAGTTATGTTGAAGTGCCGATGGATAAAATTGATGAGGCATATGAAGCGTTGGCCGGTTATGAGCGAAATCGTAAAAGCGGACACCCGCGATTTGGTTTGTCCCGTTCCGGCCGCAATAAAAATATAAACTAGAAGCCGGGGGCGATAACTCGCCCCCGGCTTCATATAGCAGTCATTTTCTATAAGGTTGATGACTAACCAAGCTGTGATTTGACCGTTTGAATATCAGACTGGTCAGCTTGGGCAGCGGCTTTGTAAAATCCCTTTTGTTCTGCCATCTGATAAAGCTGATACTGGAATTGTTCATCCGAATTTCTGATTTGCTGAATGGTCTGGCGCAGCTGCTGGTTGGATGTTTCTCCGATTACCTGGGCATAAGTGGCCAGACTGCTTTTTACCGAAGACAAAATATCGTTGACCATTTCTTTATCCTGTATTTGTTGTGGCATAGAAATTTTACACTCCTTTACTGCAAGAATGATATCAGTTTGTTGCGGGTATTCATTGCGGATTGTGCCGCCTGATCAAACATCTGCTTAATCTGGGCATCCTGACATTGAGAAGCATAAAAGCGAAGTTTCTTCTCGGCGGTGGTGTGCCCCCCGATCAAATGTCTGAGGTTTTGAAGCTCCATTTGGTTAACCGTCACGTTGTTTACTCCTTTCTGTATAAGTTGTTTTCCCCTTTTAGGATGACCCAAATTAAAAATATTATGCTTCCCAGAAAGCAAAAAGACGGTTTCCATTTTGACCATTTTCTCCTGCGCAGTTGACCGGACTGATACTTGTCTTTTTGCACAGCAGGCGTTTGAGTGGAAACAGTCTTGTTCTTTATTGTCTGAAGAGGATTTAACCAATCATTATTTTTCCCTGGGCATAATGGATTTCCGGCTGTTTTTTCTTGTAAGCCAGGGCAAACCCCAAGGTAAGCGGGCCGACCCGGCCCAGGAACATACATATCACGATTAAGATTTTCCCAAATGCATTGAGTTCCAAGCATAACCCTGTAGAAAATCCGACTGTACCCAAGGCGGACGTTACATCAAACAAAATTTTCATAAAATCTCCCGGATGAGTCAGGGAAATCAGGAAGACCATGATGATCAACATGAAAATTGCCATAAAAAACAAAGTAAACGATGGATATACGTCGCTGCTGACAATCCGGCGTTCAAAAATTTCGATATCTTTCTTGCCCCGCAGTTGGGCTACAACGACTGCAAACATCAGGGCTACCGTGGTCGTCTTGATTCCGCCCCCGGTCGAACCCGGCGAAGCGCCGATAAACATAAAAACGATCAAGAGCAGCTGACTGGGCAGCAGCAGAGAATTGATATCAATAGTGGCAAACCCGGACGAACGGGAAGAAATACTTTGAAAGAAGGCAACCATAAGTTTATGTCCAGGTGTCAAGGCTTTTAAAGCATGGTTATATTCGACTGCCAGCAATAAAAAGGTGCCCAGCACCAGCAAAATACCGGTGGTGGTTAACACGACTTTGCTGTGCAGGGAAAGCTTGCGTGATTGGCGGTAATTATACAGTTCGTAACAGACGAAAAACCCTAATCCACCGATCATGACCAACAGACTGAAGACAATATTTATGGTTATATCATGACTAAAGTCGGTCAGGCTTTTAAAATTGCCAAACAGATCCAGGCCGGCATTGTTGAATGCTGAAATAGAGTGGAATACCCCATGCCACAGCGCCTTTTTAACGCCCATCAGCGGCATCCACTTGATGGCCAGAATCACTGCTCCCAGGGCTTCGAGCAGGAAGGTAAACCCCAGCAGATATCTGAAAACCCGTACGATTCCTCCCACTGCAGAAACATTAATGGATCGTTGCATCAGTAATCGCTCCCGCAGCTGGATCTTTCTTCCCATTAACATGGCAAAGAAGCCGGCGAAGGCCATAACTCCCAGCCCGCCAACCTGAACCAGCAGCAGGATGATGATCTGTCCGAAGAGGGTCCAATGGGTGCCGGTGTCGACAACCACCAGACCGGTTATGCATACCGAAGTGGCCGAGGTGAACAAAGCATCCACATAACGAGTGGGGGTGTTGGCGGCCCAAGGCATATACAGCAGCAGGCTGCCCAACAGGATCAAAACGAGAAAACTGCCTACCAACAACTGGGGGGCGGACATCTTGTTAATTTGCATAGCATTGACCTCGAAATGGTTTAGTCCAGGTTAGTGATATATTCCAGATCATCATTGCTGCCCAGGGCAACAATCACATCGCCTTTGCGTAGTCTTTCTTCCGGACCGGGTGCTACAATAACATCGTCGTTCCGGCGGATTGCCAGTACCGTAACGCCCATTTTTTTGCGCAGACCAGTTTCCACCAGACTCTTATCTGCCAGCGTAACCGGCGTAAAGAATTCCATCACGCTGTGGGTGGGAGAAAGATTGATTTGCTCCAGAAAATTGTTGGAAACCAGGGAGCGTGCCAGTTTTATGGCCATATCCCGTTCGGGGTAGATGACCAGATCCGCCCCGATCTTCTCCAGAACCTTGCCGTGCAAAGCGTTTTGGGCTTTGGCTACAACTTTATTGACCCCCAATTCTTTGAGCATGATGGTGGTCAGAATATTGGATTGAATGTTATTGCCGATAGCTACGATCACCACGTCAAAATTCCTGATTCCCAAAGCTTTGAGCGTATCTTCATCCATGGAGTCGGCCTGCACTGCATGCGTTGCAATATCCACAGTATCATTGATTTTTTCTTCGTCAATATCAATCGCCATGACTTCATAACCCAGTCGGGTCAATTCTTTGACCAGGCTTTCGCCAAATCTGCCAATGCCGATCACTGCAAATTGTTTGTTTTTCATTGCCATACACCCTTTTTTCATGAGTATTTGCTGTTGGATATCGTATCTATTTCCTTATCATTACGTTTATCGAACCGATTAAAATGAGTTTAATACTTGCCAGGAAACATTGCAATCAAAAGACAAAAATACCCGACTAAACCTAGCCGGGTCCAAAAATGATTGATGAAACCATGCGACAAAAAGCATGTTTAGAGCAATAACAGGAACCCTACCATGGAAAAATAAAGGATGCCTGTACAAAAAACAGAGGCACAGAAAGTCTGAATAAACTCCTTCTTGCTGTAATCGGCGAACATGTGATCACCCCCTGGATTAGAATATTTGTTCTGATTCCATTGTAAATAGGAACGATTGTTCTGTCAATTGTTTTTTAAAATAAAAGATTCGAAAAGATTGTTGCCATCCCCAAAAATTATGTAATTGGAATTATTCGCAAAGGAACTGTTTATCCACCCATGCTTTTTGGTAAAATGGGTTTAGACATAATTAAGCGTAAGGAGGATGGGGCGTGTCGTACGAGTATCAAATTGTTGACAACATCGTTATTTTTCAATTTAACCGCGGAAAACTGAATTCGATTACCATGGAAACATTGCAGGGTTTGAATGAAGTCATTGATCGTGTCAATCAGGAAAATGAACTGAAAGGGATTATCCTGACCGGCCAGGGGAGATACTTTTCAGGCGGCTTTGATCTGGGCACCTTTACCAGTTTCCAAAGCAAGGAAGAAATTCTGGACTGGTTTAATTACGAGGAAGAGGTTTTGTTTAAACTATTCACCTGCTCAAAACCGGTGGTAGCCGCTATTAACGGACATGCTACTGCCATGGGAATGATTCTTTCCATGGCCTGTGATTACCGGCTGGTCATCAATAATCCCAAAATTAAACTTGGCATGACGGAGATCAAAATCGGTCTTTCCCTGACTTTGGTGCAGGGAGCGGTGATGCGTTTTGGTCTGGATACGGATAAAAAATACCGCGATGTGATCTACAAGGGTGAGCTTTTTGCACCGGATTATGCTGTGGCCCAGGGAATTTTTGATGAATTGGCAGAGAATGAAGAAGAACTTTTGGAGAAAGCCAAGGCCAAAGTGGTGAGCATGATTGATACCCCGGGACGTCCTTTCATTATCCTGAAGGAACTCGAAAAAATGCAGACCGTCGACTGGCTAAAGGGAAAACTGAAGGAAGTGGACTGGGGGCCGTTGGTCGCGACCTTTACCGATGAAAAAGTGGTCAACACTTTAAAAATGGTCAAGGCCGCACTGGGTGAATAAAAATACTGAAATGAGGTGTCTTACATGAGTTTGGATCATATAAACGCACAGCAGGCGCTGCAACGACTCAAAGAAGGCAATGAAAGATTCCGCAGCAATCTGCAGTCCAAAGACTGCTGCAGTCAGCGCCGGCAGGAACTG
>Ga0116151_10000403_pt1 | contig 39633 bp, 23 predicted proteins | sample AD_UKC117_MetaG_FD_89893 | JGI IMG/M metagenome (GOLD analysis project Ga0116151, IMG submission 89893) | Active sludge microbial communities of municipal wastewater-treating anaerobic digesters from Hong Kong - AD_UKC117_MetaG | ecosystem: Engineered > Bioreactor > Anaerobic > Digestate...
GCTCGGTCGATTGGGTGGCATGCCTGCCCTGCAAGGCAAGCATGTGGAAGTCGTGCAACGTTGAATTCGCTGACTGAAGGGTGGCATGCTTGCCCCTCAAGGCAAGCATGTGGAAGTCGCGGCGACGTTGAATTCTCGCGCGTCGGTCACCAGGCAAACGCTGCGGGCACAGATCGATGCTGCGGCCTGCGTCGACGCCCCGTTCGACGCTGCGGCCCGCATCGGCGCCGCGCTGTGAAACACGCCGACGCGCCATGCCATGCGTCGCTGGCCTGGCTCCCTTGCGGTCGCAGTTCGGTAGTCGCCGCGTCTGGCGTAATGACCGGACCATGACTGGCCCGTCTCGGAAGCGCTTATCGCACGCGATCCCGCGTCCATGGGGATCCCGCGTAGCGCCGCGAAAAACCGTCGGCGGCGTCCAGTTCTTCCGACGTGAGCTCACTCTCATCCAGCGCCATCCCGAGCGCGTTCGCAAATGCGGGCGCCAGCCGTTGCGCCGCCGCTTCAAATGTGACGGGCGAGCCTGCGACCTGCGACCAGGTCGCTGTGGGTTGCTGATCGAAGCGTGAATCCAGCATGATCGAGCCATGTTGCAGGATCGCCGTCGGCGTCCGCCGCTGCGCCGAACCCGCGAATTTCGAGATTCCCATCGGACCACGACCATCTTCAACCACCACATCGAGACCGTGCCGGCGCGCGAAGCAGAAGAAGGGCCCGCGCTGGGCGGAGGCGTCGCACGCCGAGTTGTCGCAGCCGAGCATGCGCACGCCATTGCCGACGGCGGCGATGATCGCCTCGTGGGCAAGCTCATAAAGACGATTGGGGCGCCGATGCACGAGCGGGTGTTCGATCGGAATGGTCAGCGAATAGGTGATCTCGAGATCGTGCAGGATCGCGCCGCCGCCGGTCGTTCGCCGCACGACAGCGAGTCCGGCCACGGGGCCTTCAAGCGCTTCGTATTCGGCGTAGTCCTGGAAATATCCGAGCGAGATGGTCGGCGGCGCCCAGGCGTAGAACCGCAGGACGGGCGCGTGCGACGCGTCGCGACAGGCGGCGAGCAGGGCTTCATCGCGCCCCATATTGACGGGGCCTTCGAGCGGCGGATCGACGATCAATCGGGCGTGCTGCATGCCGACATGTTAGCGCCGATCGCGATTTCCGGCGACGCGGCGTCGCACAGCATCCATGGCTCGCGTTTTCGCAGGCCGAAACAGAGGGCGGCGACAAACAGCGCGAGGGGAATCGAGAGCAGGGCGGAGAGCGTAATCGATGCGGCGGCGGCGATGTTGCGATTGCGGGTGTTCATGTGAAACAACTCCGCACCACAGAGGTGCAAAGGCCATACCGCAACGCCGGGCAACCCGGCGTTCGCGGACGTGGACCGGAAACAGCGTCGCGCAGACGGGAGCGGGCTCGATCGTGTCCGATAGGACGCGCCGATACAGGATGTCACGGGGCCGCCTTTGTTTCGGGTTTGCAACGCGATCGCCGACTGAATGTTGAAACCAGGGAACATCGCGTTCTTTTCAGAACTGGCGCCGGGCGCTCGCATTTGCCTTGCCCGAGGATAGGATTTCCGCGAACAGGAGGTCTCACAATGGACGCGCATGGCGAGGTTCGACGTATCGTTATTCCCGGCGGCACAGGTTTCCTGGGGCGCCTCCTGGCGGATTGGTTCGCCGCGCGGGGCTGGGCGGTCGTTATCCTGTCCCGGCAGATCTACGCGCGAACCAGGACGACGCGATTCACGCACTGGGATGGTGAGACGCTGGGCGCCTGGGCGGGCGAACTCGAGGGCGCCGCGGCGGTTGTCAACCTTGCGGGGCGATCGGTCAACTGTCGATACACGGCGACGAATCGAGAACAAATGATGCGATCGCGCGTCGACTCGACGCGCGTCCTGGGGGAGGCCATTGCGAACTGCGAGCGGCCGCCTCGCGTCTGGCTGAACGCCGGCACAGCGACGATCTACAAGCACTCGGTAGACAAGGCGATGGACGAATCCGGGGACATCGGCGGGACGGCGGAAGTCAACGACGCCTTCAGTATCGAGATCGCCCGGGCGTGGGAGAGTGCGCTGAATGACGCCGACACACCCTGGACGCGAAAAGTCGCGCTTCGATCCGCGATGGTTTTCGGCGCCGACACGGAGAGTGTCTTCGGCGTTGTCTGGCGGCTGACGCGACGCCGGCTTGGTGGTCCCATGGGAGACGGGCGGCAGTATGTGTCATGGATTCACGAACGCGATTTCTGCCGCGTCGTGAGTGGCTGATCGGTCGCGAAGATATCTCGGGGCCAGTCAATGTTTCGGCGCCGAACCCACTGCCGAATGCCGAGATGATGCGGATCTTTCGCGACGTGTGCGGCGTGCGACTCGGCCTGCCGGCGTCGCGCCGCCTGCTCGCCATCGGGGCGTTCTTTCTGCGGACTGAGACCGAACTCGTCCTCAAGAGCCGGCGCGTCATTCCAGGGCGCCTGCTCGACGAGCGATTTCGATTCGACTATCCCCAGATGCGCGGCGCCATCGAGGAGATCGCGTCGCGATTCGATCCGGCGTGACGGGCGCCGTCCGCCTCGCGGCGCCTATGAGCCCAGCAGCGTCATAACGAACGGTCCGATGTCGCGACCATCCAGCGTATCGCTTCCGTCGCCATCGAAGACGCAGACGTCGAACGGATCGCCTGAGTCGTTCAACAGCGCGTCTATGAACTCGCTGAGGGTTGCGAGCGGCGGTTCGCAGTCGTCGGGGATGTCGTTGGCGTTGCAGTCCCGGCTGAGACCGCCCGCGATGTCGCAGTCGTCGCTGACGCCGTTGGCGTTGCAGTCCTGGGAAGATGCGGTGAAGTCGTAGATGACTGCGGGACGTCTTCCGGCGACAACGACATGGCCGTCGCTGACCGCGACGGCGCTGCCAAAATAGTCGAACTGACTGATGTTGTCGTTCGGCGACAGCTTGGCAATGCTGACCCATTCACCGTTCAGTTTCTGAAAGACATACGCGGCGCCGGCTTCAGAAATGTACTGCGTTCCGCCCGGTGGAGGAGGGTATCTCTTCGAAGATGCGCCGACGACTATTGTGTCGCCGCTGATCGACACGCTGCTGCCGAAACCCTCCTGGTAGCTGAAGGAAGGATTGAATGCCGGAATCGGGTCAGGCAGGTACAACGCAGTCTGCACACGCCAGACGCTGTCGACTTCCTGAAACAAATAGACGGCGCCAAAGCGGCAGTCCGTGCCCGGAAAGCCTGAGTAGTTGGGGTTGTCTTCGGGGCAGGGCCGAAGATGGTCGAACATGATCGCAGCCGCGGCGATACCGCCTCGAATGGCGATGTTGCGGCCAAACTCGCTTGACGTGCGAGCCCCCTCGAAGCGATCCAGCAATTGCGTGAGTGTCCATTCGCCATTGGACTCGCGGAAGACGTAGACCCTTCCGTAGCCCCACGATTGTCCGGCGCCCGACGGCAACGGGCCATAGGCGTCGCTGGCCGCCGCGACCATGACGGAATCTCCGTCGATGGCGATGCCGTTACCGAAGTGGTGATGTCCGACAGGTTCGGGATCGACCAGCCTGATTGCGGGCTGCCAGACACCGTCCAGTTCGGTGAAGACATAGGCGTTCCCCTGGGTCGCCATCTGCTCGTCGCCAGGGGCGCTCACGGCGATCTTGTGCCCAGTGGCGTCGATCGCGACGGTCTGACCGAACAAGATGGCGACATCGCCTTCCGGCGGCGTGAGCCTCGCGATCTCCTGCCAGAGATTGTCGATTTCCCGAAAGACGTAGGCCGCGCCATCGGTCCCCTGGAAGCGGCCGGCGCCGACGACGATCGTGTCGCCGGCGATGGCCACGCTCTTTCCGAAATAGCCCAACGGCGCGGCGTCACTTGCCGTCAACTGGGCGACTTGCCGCCACTCGTCGTCAATCAGTCGATAGACGAACACGGCGCCGCCATTCTCGACCCCGGCATCCGAGTACGTATCGCCGATGACGATCGTGTCGCCGTCGGCGCCAACGCTGGTTCCAAAGCCGTATTCGTAAAGCGTCGGGTCAGGAGGCAGGACTGACTCCCGCTGAATCGTGCATTGCGCAGGAACGGATGCTGGATTGCCCGAGATGATGGTCAACGCCACCACGAACGACATCGCCGCAACACGCGCGTTCATTTGGAATGCTCCAACAGCGAAGTGGGGAAAACGTGGAGCGTTTTCGCCCGACCCGATTCAATCGCGCGCCCGAAGTGGGTTGCGCGATGCGGATTCGTTCGCCATTCTGAGGCGCGAGTGATCGCACGTGAACGAATCTCATCGGTGGGCTAACACGGAAGAGTGCGTTGGATTATCTGTGGGTTGTGGCGGAGAGTCAACGATCTGGCGGCAAATTTCAGCGCCAGCCCTGCTGCTCGGCCGTGAAGTACATCGCCGATTCCGCCCAGACGGAATCCGTAATGGCCTGGATCTGCGTCTGAGTCATCGCCGAACGTTGTCCGTCGGAAAGTTGCTGAATGTAGCTTCGCGTCAGCGTGGAGACCTGTGTGGATGACAGGACCGCGACCTGGTCCGTGTTGAGATACTGAAAGCTGTCACGATGCAGCGATTCGACCTGATTCTGCGTGATTTCAGTGCGCTGATCCACGCTCAGATAGGCCAGCGCGTTGTAGGAATCGAGCTGAAGCGACTGCACCTGCGCTGTCGTCAGGGCGGATCGCTGATCGGCGGAGAGTTGTGTGAGATAACTGCGATTGATTGTCGCCGCCTGGTCCGTTGTCAGGCCGGCGATCTGCGACGTCGTCAGGTACTGGAAGCTGTCACGATGCAGTGATTCAACCTGCGTCTGCGTGATCTCGGTTCGCTGATCCGCGCTGAGATAGGCCAGCGCGTTGTAGGAGTCGAGCTGAAGCGCCTGCACCTGGTCAGTCGTCAGGGCGGATCGCTGATCGGCGGAGAGCTGCGTGAGATAGCTGCGATTGATCGTCGCCGCCTGCTCCGTCGTCAGGCCGGCAATCTGTGACGTCGTCAGGTACTGAAAGCTGTCACGATGCAGCGATTCGATCTGCGCCTGAGTGATCTCAGCGCGCTGATCCTCGCTCAGATAGGCGAGGGCGTTGTAGGAATCGAGCTGAAGCGACTGCACCTGCGCTGTCGTCAGGGCCAGGCGCTGCTCCTCGGAAAGCTTCGCCAGGTAGCTGCGATTGATCGTCGCCGCCTGCTCCGTCGTCAGGCCGGCAATCTGTGACGGCGTCAGATACGCAAAGCTGTCGCGATGGAGCGACTCAATCTGCGTCTGCGTGATCATCGCCCGCTGATCGGTTGTCAGATAGGCCAGCGCATTGTAGGAATCGAGCTGCAGTGCCTGAACCTGCGCCTCGGACAGTGCGGCGCGCTGCGCGTCGGAGAGCTGGGCGAGATACGTTCGGTTGATCGTCGCCGCCTGGGCCGTCGTCAGATACTTGATGTGTTCCGGCGAGATGGAAGCGAACTGGCTTCGCGTCATTGCGCGGACACCATCGGCGATGGCGCGTTCCGCGAGCTGCTCGTCCGTCAGCGCCGCGATCTGCGCATCGGAGAGATTCGCGTAATCCTCGGCGCTGAGCATCGCGATTTGCTCGGGCGTGGCCCAGGACGTCTGTTCCGGACTCAGACGCGCCGCAATCGCCGCGAACTGATCGAACGAGAGGGCGGCGATCTGGTCCTTCGTCAGTGTCGCCAGATCCGAATCGCTCAGTGCGGCCAGTTCGTCGGGCGTCATGCCGGCCAGCAGGGCGTCGGACAGCCCCGGCGTGGAAGCGTCGGGATTGGCCGCCGCGTATTCGGATTCCAACACGAACGCGCCCGTCAATGGGGCATAGACATATGTGACGCCGCTCGGACTGATATACGTGTTGTCTTCGGCGCCTTTCTTCCAGTCGGCTGTCAGCGGCGTCGCCAGGACGTTTGTGAAGAAGGGATTGTCCGACGTGGCGGCGGAGTCCGGCGCTGCGGTGTCGAGCGATGTCGGGTAGCCGGGCGTTCCATCGATCACGGATCGGGCGTGCAGACTCTGGATGCCGTGCCGAATCCCGGCGACAACGCCGCGCTCAGAAGAGGACTTTGCCTGCGTTCGATAGTCCAGGTAGTTCGGGAGCGCCACTGTCACGACGACGGACAACAGGACGATGACCGTGACGAGCTCGATCAGTGTGAAGGCGCGCCTGGCGACGCCTCGACCCGCGATCTGTCGTTTGCTGGAGTTCAAACGCGATGCTCCCACAGGAGGCCGAATCGGCGACCTCCTTTTCCATCGGATCCGCCGCGACAGCGCGCGATAATCCTTCGCCCGCGACCGCCGCCGATCGATCGTCTGCCATATCGGTGATGGAGAATTGGCGCTTGTGTTGTGTCAGGCTACCAACGGACCCGCGGATTCCGGATGTCTGCGGTTGCGGATGGGACGCAACAGTTATGGGTTGAATACGAGGCGCCGCTTCGACGCGACGTCCGGTATCCGTATCGCGGACGCCGGCGCGTGCGCTTCGAGACAGGCGCCGACAGGGACGTACCGGACGTTGGTCTGTCAGGGCGCAAGTGTGCGCGTTACGAACGCCTGGATATCCCGACCGTCCACAACGCCGTCGCCATCGCCGTCGAAAACGCAGACGTCAAACGGATCGATCGACGCGTTCAGCAGGGCGTGAACGAAGTCGTTGACCGTCCAGAGGGATTCGCAGGCGTCGGGGACGCCACTGAAGTCGCAGTCACCTTTGGCGAGTCGCAGGTCATAGGTATAGATGGCGCCGCTGCTGACCCCGCTGTTTGCATACGGATCACCGGTGACCAGCGTCGATTGACTGATGGCGCAGCATTTTTGGGTATTGCCGTGCGAGGCGTTTCTCCGGAGTCTGGATATGGGTTCCCACGACGCCCCGAAACGCTGATAGAGGTACGTGTATCCGCCGCCCGGCACGGGAATGAACGGATCGTAGGTGTTCGTCGTCGCCGCGACGACTTGATCTCCATGGATCGCAGCGCCAGCGCTGAAGTGATGTCGATATGCCTCCGTGGGTTTCTTCAGCGAGGCGACGAGGGCCCAATCGGCGCCAACGTTCTCGAAGACGTAGGCGCCGTCATTCGCGTAGGCGAAGTCGTTATCGGAGGGCGCAATAACCACGAGCGTCGCGCCCTGCAGTGCGATGGACGTTCCGAATTGTGCGGATCGGCTCGGCGATGGCGAGGTGAGCCGCGCGGACTCGAGCCATTGGCCGTTCTCGTAACTGAACAGATAGACAACACCGGCGGCGGCGTATCCATCGTCTTCCTGGCGGGCGCCAACGGCGATTGTGGCGCCACTGATCGCGAGTGATCCGCCGAAGTACGCGTTCAACTGCCGGATTGACGGGGTCAGCTTGGCTGTTTCAGTCCAGTCACCGTTGAGCTTCTCAAAGACGTACGCGGCTCCGACGGCGTCGTCATTTTCATAACTCCTCGGGCTCCCTACAACGATTCTGCCATCGTCGAGAGCGACACTCGCGCCGAACATCGCGCCCAATCTGGCGTCCGACGCTGTCAGCGACGCCGTCGGTGTCCAGAGACCGTTGACGCGCTCGTGGACGAAGACAACGCCCGTGTTGCTCATGGCGCCCGGCGCGCCGACGATTGCAAGGTTGGCCTCGATCGCCACGGCGGCGCCGAAGTGCGCCGAGGACGACGGCGCCGGATGGCGTAATTCCGCGACCTCCTCCCAGTCGCCGGAAGTCCGTTCGTAGATGAAGCTGACACCCGCCTGACTGGCGCTGTCCTGGCGATTCGGGGCGCCGACGATCATCGCGTCGCCGTCGATATCGACAGACGATCCGAAGGCGTCGCTGGCAGTCGCGTTGGATGGGGCGATCGCCCCTGTCGCCAGGTTAGCGGCCAACTCGCACTCGTCGGGGATACCATTCGCGTCGCAGTCCTCACTCGTCGCGACCGCGATGTCGCAGGCGTCCGGCACGCCATTGCCGTTGCAGTCGGGGACGAGCCCCGCCTCGATGTCGCACTCGTCGATTGCGCCGTTGGCGTCGCAGTCGATCGCTGGGTCGCCGGTCATCTCGCAGGCGTCCGGAATCACGTTGGCGTTGCAGTCGGCGCTGGCGCCCGTCGCGATATCGAAATCGTCGTCCGCGCCGTTGTTGTCGCAGTCTCCGCATGGCGACTCGAACTCAAAGACGCTCGCGAGACCCGCCCGGTAATCGAACGTGTCGCCGGCCTGTCCGATCAGGATCGACTGGCCGTCGATGGCGACAGCCTGTCCGAAGTTGTTGTCGAGAATCCGAGCTTCGGGTTTCAGTGTCGCGACAGGTCGCCAATCATCGCCAAAGTCACGGAAGATGTAGGCGTATCCGCAGTTGTAAACCAAATCAGTAATCTCGGGCGCGCCGACAATGAGTGTCCCGTCGTCCACCTCAACGCTGAAGCCGAATTGGCCGTAGGCGCGATTGTCAGGCCGCTTGAGTTTCGCGACTTCCTGCCAGTTGAAGCCGCTTCGGCGAAAGACGTAGACCGACCCTGATATATGAGGCTCGACCGGTATGACGCCTCGTTCTTCGGGGATTCCTGCGACGGCGATGTCGCCATCGAGGTCGATCGAATAGCCGAACCCGTCGTAGGTGCGCGACTGCCCTCGTGCGAGGCGTCCCGTCTCCTGCCAGACGCCGTCGATGTCATCGAACACGAAGACGGCGCCGCGGGTATAGACATCTCCATTGCCATAGAGGGCCGACACAAGCGCCACGCCGCCATCGATGGCGACGTCGTAGCCGAATAAGCCGTAGAGCGGCTCCGTCGCATTCGTCAGTTGCGCAACCTGCGACCACGCGCCGTTGATTTCCTGAAAGATGTACGCCGCGCCATACCCCGGCGCCGCGTCATCGAACCCTGTTGCCCCAACGATGATCCTGTTGCCGCTGATGGCGACGCTCGTGGCGAAGTTGTCTCCGGCGGCGCCGTTGTCGGCGATGAGCGTGGCGATCGACGTCCAGACGCCATTCACTTCACGATAGACGTAGGCCGCGCCGACGCCTTCATAGATCGGCGCCGCAATGACGATCGTATCGCCGTCGATGGCGACGCTGTCGCCAAAACGCTGGCTGAGGACGATCGGCGTACGGGTCAGAATGGCCACCTGACCCCAGTTCCCGGCTGTCCTGCGAAAGACATAGGCGGCGCCTTTGTGATCACCGTCAACATACTCATCCGGCGCGCTGACCACAGCCGTATCCCCACTGATCGCGACGCTGGATCCGTAGAAGCCCGAGGCGGCCGCGCCTTGATGACGCAGCTCCGCCGTTCTGCTCAACTGGCATTGGCCGCTGGCGCGAGACGTGGCCAAAGGTAGCGCAATACATGCGGCAAGCACGACTCGATGAATTCGACGAGCGATTAACATCTCTTTCCTTTCCAGGCCTGTTCGATCACCCATGCGGCAAGCCGGGAAGCGCCGCCGCATGGTGTTCCGGAACCGCGTCTGCAACGTCACTTCAATCCGCCAACAGCCGCGTCACAAACGCCTGAACATCCCGACCATCCACGACGCCGTCGCCATCGTTGTCAAAGCGGCAGATATCGAAGGTCTCGTTCGACGCGTTTAGCAATGCGTGAACGAAGTCGTTGAGGGTCCAGAGCGATTCGCAGACGTCGGCGATTCCGTTGGCGTTGCAGTCGCCCGGCGGGCTGTCGTACTTGAAAAGATACGCGGCTCCGGCGGTCGATTCGCCGTCGATTCTGCTGAGGCGGGCGCCGACGATGATGGATTCGCCATCTACCGCAATCTCAGACCCGAATCGCGCATCAATCGTCGCGTCGCTTGCGGACATGTGGGCGATTCGTGTCCAAACGCCATCGACGCGCCGGAACAGGTAAACGCGCCCGGGCGTGCGGCGCGTATCACGCTCCTCGTTGGATGCCCCAATCACGAGGATGTCGTTTCGGATCGCTGCGCTTACGCCGAAGCAGGTTCCATCGACGCCGGACATGGGCGCCAGCCGATCCACAAGCGTCCAGTCGCCCGCCGATTCCTCGAATACGTAAACGGCGCCTCGATCGACACCCGGGGCGTCGAATCCGGGCGCCCCGACGACGGCGGTCGAGCCACAAAGGGAGATGCTCAATCCAAAGCCGATGTCCAAATTGCTGTCATTGGGTGTGAGGGCGCCGACCTCGGTCCAGACGCCCGCGATCTCCCGGAAGACGCCAACACGCTCTCGATAGATGTGATTCGGTTCAGAAGCTGCGCTTGCGACCAGGATCGTGTCGCCTGAGATCGCGACGCGACCCCCATAGTGATCGCCGGCCGCGGCGTCGCTCGGCGTCAATCTGGCGATCTGGGCCCAGACACTTCCCGCTCGTCGAAAGACAATGGCGGCGCCCGCGTCGTCCGCCAGATTGTCCGCGTTGGGGGCGCCGGCCACGACGATGTCTCCGTCGATCGCCACGCTGGCGCCAAGACGTTCATAGCGTGTCGCGTCGAATGCGAGCAGATGGGCTTGTCGCGACCAGACGCCATCGGCGTCCTCAACAAAGACGTCGACGGCGCCGGCGGCCAGGGCGGCGTCATTGCATTCCCTGATGCCGACGACGGCGTACCGATCGTCGATCGACACGCTGATTCCGAAGTAGTTCGATGTTCCGGTAGGCGCCTCCTGCATGAGTTGAGCGACGGGGCGCCATTCGCCGTTGTCGCGACGAACGACATAGGCGGCGCCGTTCGAATGACCAATAGTGTCATCTAACGGGGCGCCCAGGATGGCGGTATCGCCGCTCATGGAAACGCACATGCCGAATTGGGCGCCGCTGTTCGGTGTTGTCGCGGTGATCCTGGCGGCTTCCGTGAGTTCGACCGCATCGCACGCGTCGATCTCGCCGTTGGCGTCACAGTCTTCCGCCAGCCCGGCTGTGATATCGCACTCGTCCGGTACCCCGTTCGAGTTGCAGTCGATACTGGTTCCACTCGCAAAGTCGCAGGCGTCGGGTACGCCATTGTTGTTACAGTCCGGGAAGGCGCCGGCGGCGATTTCGCAGGTGTCCGGCACGAGATTATGGTTGCAGTCCCCGGCGGCGCCCGTGGCGATGTCGGCGTCATCGGGCGCGCCGTTGTTGTTGCAATCCTCGCATGTCGTTTGGAATTCGAGCGTTTCGGCGGCGCCGCCGGCGATGCCCGCATCGATGAAGCGTTTGGCGACGACCAGCTTTCCATCGGCGATGGCGAGACTCAGACCAAACTTGTTGTCGTTCCACGGATTGCTCGGCGAAAGGCGTCCAATGCGCAACCAATCGCCGTTGAACTCCCGATAGAGATAGACGGCGCCGTTGGAGTAGGCGCCGCCGCCGCCGTCGGCGACGAACTCGTCTTCCGTTGGCGCCCCGACGGCCAATGTGTCTCCGTCGAAATCGAGCGTCATTCCGAAATTCTCAGAGAGCACATTCGCGTGGTTGTCGCCCTTGAGCTGGGCGACCTCGTGCCACTGCCCGGCGATTTCCCGATAGACATAGACTGTCCCGGAACGGCAGGGCGACTCAATGCAGGGGATCTCGTATTCGTCGATGACGCTCGCAAAGGCCGTATCGCCGCGAAAGGCGACGGCGTATCCAAGCAGGTTGTAATTTCTGGTGGTGGTTCGGGAAAGTGTCGTGACGGGCGCCCACACGCCGGCGGACTCCCGGAAGATGGTCACACTTCCGCGACGCGAGCTTGTTTCTCCTCCGTAGAACTCCGAGACGAGCGCCGTGTCGCCGTCGATCGCGACGTCGTAGCCGAACAGTCCTCCGCTGTTGGCGTCCTGCGAAACGAGCTTTGCGACTTGGCGCCACGCGCCGTCGACTTCACGAAAGATGTAGGCCGCGCCCTTGGCCGACTCGTCGTCTTCATGAAGCCTGGCGCCGACGATGACGGACGCGCCGTCAAAGTCGATGTTGGCGCCGAAGTAGTCGTTTTCCATCCCGTCCTCCGCGGTCAGTTTTGCGACTTCCCTCCAGACGCCATCTGTTTCACGGAACACATACGCGGCGCCATTGGCGCCGGCGGTATATGACGAAGCAATGAGTGTGTCGCCGCGGATCGCAACGCATCGCCCGAGGCGGTCGTCGGCCATGCCGTCGCTCGCTGTGAGCTTCGCGATCATTCCCCAGGCGCCCGAGCTCTTTCGAAATACGTAGACGGCGCCCGCCCAATGGCCCAGTTGGTTGTCCAGGTAGTCGCCGACAACCACAGTGTCGTCGCTGACTGCGACGGCCGACCCGAACCAGTTCTGTGCCGCCGGCGCCTCGCCGGTCAGTTCGCCGCTCAGAGTCAGCGAACATTGCCCCAGGGACTGCCGCGACGAGTTAACGACAACTGCGGCGACGGCGATCGCCGAAAGGATGCGATACCACATGGAAAGTCGCTCCAACCTGTGATGGGGAAAACGTGGAGCGTTTTCGCCCGACCCGGATCATTCACGCCCCGCGGCATTCGCCGAAGGGCCCGATCGGATCGATCCGCGCGCAGGGACTCGCCCCGACAACACGCGTATCAATCTCCGGTGGGCTAACACGAAAGAGATTCGTGCTGGATTATTAGTTGCGGCGAATCCGTAAGTCAAGCGCAAACGCGAAGCGTCATCCGCCGATCAGCCGGATGACATAGGACTCGATATCGCGACCATCGACTCGACCGTCGCCATCGCCGTCGAAAACGCAGACGTCGAACGCATCGTTCGAGGCGTTCAATAGCGCGCCGACGAAATCGGCGATGGATCCGAGTGGCGGTTCGCAGTCGTCGGGAATGTCGTTGGCGTTGCAGTCCCGGCTGAGTCCACCCGCGATGTCGCAGTCGTCGCTGACGCCGTTGGCGTTACAGTCATGGATCGACGCGACCAGGTCGTAGATGTGAGCGGCGCCGGGATAGGGCGTCCCGTCGGCGCCTGGAAATTCAGGCTCCATCCCGCCGGTCTCGCCCACGACGAGCGCTCCATCGCTGATGGCGACGGCGATGCCGAATTGTCGATCCGTCTGGCTCTCGGGAATCGCCAGTCTCTGAATGTTGACCCACTCGCCATTCAGTTCCCTGAAGAGAAAGGCGGCGCCAGTCCGGGACGGGTATTCAATTGCCGCATCGGCGCCGACGGCGATCGTGTCTCCATTGAGCGCGACGGAGACGCCAAATCGCTCGCCGCTGGGGAAGCCCGCAAAGTATGGATCGGGCATCAGCAATCGCGCCTGCTCGTTCCACGTGGCGCCCGATTTTCTGAAGATGTATGCGGCGCCGACGATACAGGGCGGCCCCGTACATCCGTCCACACGCTCGCTCACGGATGCCGCGACAATTGTATCGCCGTCGATGGCAATGGCGTTTCCGAAGCCATCACTGGTGCGGCCGCCGAAGCTCCGCTGGAGCTTCTGGGAGAAGGACCAGGCGCCGCCCGATTTCTCAAAGACCAGTACCTCGCCCACGGGAGTCGTGTGCGCCGTTGGGTCGTACCGGCAGCCCACCAGGGCCGTGTCGCCGTCGACCGCAACTGCGTTGCCGAAAAAGTGCTCGTAGTGCGGTTCCGGGTCGATCAGGCGAACGCCCGCCTGCCACTGACCTTCGACCTCGTCGAATACGTATACGGCGCCGTTGTTGACGTCGATCCCGTCTTTTCTCAGAGCGCCGACGAATGCGACATGGGTCCCGAGCGCGACGGAGTACCCGAACAGATCCCCGGTAACGCCGTCGGACGGCGTCAGTGTTGCGACTTCCCGCCACACGCCCCCGATCTCGCGAAAGATGTGGGCTCTGCCGACGCCAATCGGGGTTGGCGCGCCGACGACAATCGTGTCGCCCCTGATATCGACGCTTGTGCCGAATTGATCGACGCTCGTCGCGTCGCCCGCCGAAAGGACCTGGATTCGTTGCCAGGCGCCGTTGAGCCGACGATAAACGTAAGCGGCGCCGCCGGACTCGGCGGCGTCGCCTGCTCGGCGAACGCCTACGATCGCCGTATCGCCATCCACGGCGACGCAGTCTCCGAATCCGCTGGCGGGTACCTGGGAATCGGGCAGAACCAGGGCTTCCTGGGATACAGTGCATTGCGCGGGAACGGAGGCTGGATTTCCCGAGATGACTGTCAACGCCACTACCAGCGACATCGCCGCAACGCGCGTGTTCATTTGAAATGCTCCAGCTGTGATGGGGAAAACGTGGAGCGTTTTCGCCCGACCCGGATCATTCGCGCCCCGCGGCATTCGCCGAAGGGCCCGATCGGATCGATCCGCGCGCAGGACAACGCCCCGACAACACGCGTATCAATCTCCGGTGGGCTAACACGAAAGAGATTCGTGCTGGATTATTAGTTGCGGCGAATCCGTAAGTCAAGCGCAAACGTGAAGCGTCATCCGCCGATCAGCCGGATGACATAGGACTCGATATCGCGACCATCGACTCGACCGTCGCCATCGCCGTCGAAAACGCAGATGTCGAACGCATCGTTTGAGGCGTTCAATAGCGCGCCGACGAAATCGGCGATGGATCCGAGTGGCGGTTCGCATGGGTCGGGGACGCCGTTCCCATCGCAGTCAACGGACGGGTCGGGCCTCAGGAAAATGTGGGCGGCGCCGGCGTCGATGGCGGATTCGTTGTCGTAGGGCGCCCCAACAATCATATGATTCACGTCGGCGTCGATGGACCGTCCGAACAGGGACGCCCAACTGTGAGTCGGCGACTCCAGGACAGAGATCGCGTGAGCCTCGGCGCCGTCGAACTCGAACACGTAGACTGCGCCGACGTCGTTATTCCCGAAGTCGTTGTAGGGGGCGCCGACATAGATACGATCATCGGTCATCGCGATTTCGTACCCGAAACGCTCGCCTGTGAGCGGGTAGGGGGCCGTCAGTTTTGCGATTTGCGGCCAATCATCGTTGACGCGACGAAACAGATACACGGCGCCCGCGTCGGGCGCATTGGCGTTGTCGTCGGGCGCGCCGATCGCGATAACGTCTCCACGTATCTGCACGCATTGACCGAAATACGAGAGGGACGAGACGTCCGTGGCGTGGAGTTTGGTCACGGCCGTCCAATCACCATCGACCTCTTGATACACGTAGGCGGCGCCGCCGGCCGAGGCGTACTCATCGTCGCGAGAGGCGCCGATGACCATCGTCGAGCCGTCGATGGCAAAGGCGAGTCCGAATCCGTCATTCGTTGGCGCCATCGGTGGGTGAATCTGGTCCGTTTGCAGCCACGATCCCGCAATCCGCCTGAAGACGTATACGTCGCTGATTGTTGTCGCGTTGCCAGGGGCGTTGACGATCGCCGTTTCTCCCGAAATAGCGACCTTTGAGCCGAACTTGGAGAAGATCATCGCGTCACTCGCAGTCAGCATCGCGGCCTGCGACCAGATTCCTGATGTGTTTTCAAAAATATAGGCGGCGCCCGCCTGGACGCCGAGGCTCGTATTGCGATAGTTCTCGCCGATGATGGCCAGGTTCCCGTCGAGCGAGAGATCGCACCCGAAATGCGAGTTAAATGCGGGAGACGCCGCCGTCAGTCTGGCGCCACTCTCCCAATGGTCGTCAACAAGCCGATAGCCGTAGACGGCGCCGCTGCCCGATCCCGCGCCCGCGAAAGCGGGGGCGCCGACCAGCGCATTGACGCCGTCAATCCCCACGCTCGTCCCGAACTCGATTCTCACATTCGCATCCGGCGTCGAGGGACGAAACACTTCATCGCAAGTATCGGGAACACCGTTCCCGTTTGCGTCGCAGGCGGACGCCTGAGCGATTTCGCAGTCGTCGGGGATCCCGTTGACGTTGCAGTCACGCTCGATCAATGCGGCGATGTCACATTCGTCGGGAATCGAGTTGGCGTTGCAGTCTCCACTCGTCCCCGACGCGATATCGCAGGCGTCCGGCGTTCGGTTCCCGTTGCAGTCCGGCGAGCGACCGATCGCCGTCTCACAATCGTCCGGCAGGCCGTCCGAATTACAGTCCGGCGCCACGGGACCGAAGTCAAAGACGTAGACGGCGCCGCTGTCAAGCCCCGCGTCGTCGTCGCTGATCGCGCTCGTAGCGACAAATCCCTCGCCAAACGATGGAAAGCCCCCGAAGCGGTCGAGTAACTCCCCATTGTCAGGCGCCAGTTGGTTGGTCCACAACCACTCACCCTCAAAGGGCCGATAGATGTTCAGCGCGCCGGAACTGACATTCGCAAGAGTGCGACTGGAACTGACGGCGATGACGTCGTCATCGATGCCAACCGAGATGCCGGCCCGCTCCGAATAAGACGGCGTGGGATCGAGGAGCATCTCGGTCCGAACCCAGGCGCCCTCCACTTTCTCGAAGACAAACGCTGCGCCTGCGTCCATAAGTCCCGGAAGGTCGTAGTTGATGGCGCCCACGACGATTGTTCCGTCGTGTACAGCCACGTTCCCACCAAAGTAGTCAAAGGAATTGGAAGGCGTGACGCCGAGGCTGGCCTCCTGTGTCCATCCGTTGTCACCTTCTCTGTAGACGTACGCCTTTCCGACACCGCCACCATGAAAGCGCGCCCCGACGACCGCGATGTCCTCGTCGATCGCGACTGTGGCGCCGAATTCGTCCATGTACACACCGTCGTCAGCGGTAAGCTTGGCAATCTGAGTCCATTGCCCGGCGACTTCGCGAAACAGGTAGACGGCGCCGGTGAACTCGTCGTCCGAATGGGCGTACCGGGCCCCGATGGCGATGGTTCCGTTGTTGATATCGATGCCACGGCCGAATTCGGCGTTGATGCTGACATCTCCCGCGACGAGCGTCGCGACCTGCGTCCAGACGCCGTTGAGTTCGCGAAAAATGTACGCTTTGCCACTACGGTCGTCGCCGAAGGTGTCATGTTGCTCGGCGCCGATGACGATTGTGTCGCCGTCGATGGCGACGCCGCCGCCGAAGCGATCGTCGGCCACCGCGTCGTTCGCATAGAGGTGCGAAATCTGAGTCCAGACGCCGTCGATGCGTCGGAAAACGTAGACCGATCCCGCGTTCTCCCCTGCGGCCGTATCATCAAACGGAACACCGACGACGATCGTGTCTCCGCTGGCGTCACAGTAGCCGAATACGTCAGAGGGCGTCGCGTCGTCCGCGTAGAGCTTGGCCGCCTGCGCCGGACTGCATTGTCCGTACGCCTGCGTCGGGAGGAGAGTAGTCACAAACGTGACGATCCCGCACGATGTCATACGCACGACGATGTTCATGGTCGATTCCCAGTGTCGCAAGAAGCGTCATGATCCGGCCGTCGGAGGGTTCGCGATGCTGTCGGTGAAGTCATCGTCATCTTCGTTGAATCTGCAACGAGCGCCGCGCCGCCGAATCGCCGATTGACACAGGCGGCGCCCTGACTGTGACGACCGGACGCGTGGTGTTTATTCACCGATCAGCCTCAAAATGAAGGGCTGGATATCCCGACTGTCGAGCAGTCCGTCGTCGTCTGCGTCGAAAACGCAGACATCGAACGGATCGTTTGACGCGTCCACCAACGCGCTGGCGAAATCGGCGATGGTCCGGAGTGGCGGTTCGCAGTCATCCGGGATGTCGTTGCCGTTGCAATCGACGGGGATCTTCGTCAGGTCGTACGTGTAGACGGCGCCTCTGACAGTCAGCACGTCGACTTCAAGCGGCGAGCCGACCAGCACATTGCCGTTGTCGACTGCGACGCTCATTCCCATCGTTCCCCCTCCGGGATTCTCCGCAGGGATGCGCTTTCCGTCGAACTGCCACGCGCCCGATCGATACGTATAGACATAGGCGGCGCCGGCGGGAGTTCCAGGCGGGTTATCAAGGGGGGCGCCAACGACGATTCGCCTCCCATCGATCGCAACGCTGCGCCCGTATCCGTCGGATGGGATCGCCGAACTGAACCTGCTTTCCTGGACCCATACGCCGTCGATCTTTCTGAATACATAGGCGGCGCCGATCGTCGTGCCGGGGCCCCCTGGCGCCCCGACGACCGCAACGTCGCCGTCGCACGCCACCGAATACCCGAAGCCTCTGTCGGGCGTCGTGTTCGTATCGCCGTGCAGCTTGTCCACGAGTTCCCAGGCGCCTTCGACTTCCTGAAAGAGATGGACCGTGCCGGCGTCCGGCGCCATATCGTCGTCCTTTGAGGCGCCGACCAGAATCTGGGCGCCGGAAATCGATACAGAACGGGCGAAGTCGTCATTCTGCAGCCCTTCGGGATCGATCAACTCCGCCACCTGCGTCCAGTCGCCATTGACGTATCGAAACACGACGGCGGTTCCGGTGAAGCCGTAGTTTGTCGCCCCGATGGCGATCGTGTCCTCGGTCATGTCGAGGCTCTGTACCGGTGTGATCGTCGATGCGCTCGGCGCTTCCCAGAGCGTACGCTGACTCCAGGCGCCGTCGCTGTATTCGATGAGAAAGGCCGCCACGCGGCGCGGAGTCTGGGGTCTTCTCGCTCCGATCACGGCCCGATTCCCCTGGATCGCAAGACTGGATCCATAGCTTGTGTATGGTTCTCCGGGAGCGCCGGTATCGGGCTGCGTGATGATGTCGGTTCGAGCCCATCGATCGTCAATGCGGTCGAAGACAAAGACCCCGCCGTTGTTGGTACCCTCGCCACGAAATCCGCTGTCGCCGACGATGGCCACATCCCCGCTGAGGCCGACACTGATGCCGAAAACAGCCGAGTCGTAAGAGACTTCACTCGTGATGCGCGACAGGTACTCGCACTCGTCCAGCTCGCCGTTGGCGTTGTTGTCGCAGCTTGTCCCGTTGTCGACATCGCAGGTATCCGGGACGCCGTTTTCGTTACAGTCGGACACACTCTCGTTCGCAACCTCGCACGCGTCGGGAATGCCATTGCCGTTGCAGTCGGACTCCGTCGCGTCAGCGATGTCGCAGTCGTCCGGGACGCCATTCTCGTTGCAGTCGGGTATCAGGTCGCTTCCGATCTCGCAGTCATCGGCGACGCCGTTGCTGTTACAGTCGGGAGCAGGCGCCCCGAACGCAAAGACGTAGGCGGCGCCACTTTCCTGACCCAGATCGTCATCCTCAATGGACCCGCAGAACAGGTAGTCTCCCGAGATCGCGTAGAGTGAGAACTTGTCGTAGCTGGACGCGTCCGTTGAAGCGAAGACGTTCGTCTGTCGCCAGTCGCCGTTGATCATACGGAAGGCGACGATGGCGCCCGTGGATTCCCGGGTCGGGCCGCATTGGGCATTGGCGAAGATCGCGCCGTCGCGCATGAACACGCCGCGCCCCATGAAGGCGCCGCAGATCGTCGTTGGCTGCGTCAGCACGGCGCTCTGAATCCAGTCGCCTCCGATCCTCTCGAAGAGCATGGCGGCGCCCCTGTTAGAATACGGCGCGACCGGGTGGTTGGGCGCCCCGACGACGATCGAGTCATTCTCAATGAAAACGCTCGTTCCAAAGTGATCGCCGGCGAGGGGTTCGTCGGGCGTGAGCCTGGCGGCCTGGCTCCACACGCCGTTCGACTGCAGAAAAACGTAGGCCGAGCCGCTCTCGGCGCCGTCAGCGTCGTGAGCGGGGGCGCCGACGATGAGTGAGTCTGCCCTCAGGCAGGATTGGCTCCCGAACTCGTCGCCGGAGGCGCCGTCGTTCGACACCAGTTTGGCGGTCTCTCCCCACACGCCCGCGTCCTCACCAAAGACGTAAACGGCGCCCGCATCGCCGAAGGGGCCCTGAGCGAACGGGGCGCCGATGACGATGACGCCGTTGTTCAGCCGCACGTCTGATCCGAACTGCGCGCCGGCGTGCGAATCGCTTGCGAGAAGTCTGGCGGTCTGCGACCAGACGCCGTTCGTCAGTCTGAAGACGTACGCCGCGCCGCTGTCAGCGCCGGCGCCCGCATCATGTTGCGGCGAACCGACGACGACTGTGTCGCCTTCGATCGCGACGGAAGCGCCGAACCAGTCAAACGCGATACTGTCGTCGGGCGTCAGGATGGCGACCTGATTCCACACATCCGCCGATTTCTGGAAAATGAACGCGGCGCCCGCCCAGGTCCCTGCGGCCGTGCTGGCGCCCTTGGCCCCCACAACAAGGAAATCGCCGTCACTGTCGCAGTTTCCGAAGTACGCCGTCGTCCCCACGTCAGGCGTCGTGATTTTCGCGACCTGATTGAACGTGCATTGTGCTCGAGCGGCGCGGATCGGAAGCGTGAGGCAGAAGGCGGCGAAGCAAAGCGTGACGGGGTGAAGGTGTCTGTCCATGGAAAACCTCGGTTCTCTGGTCGCGTGACTGTCAGGGTCGCCTCAGGAGGGTATGCGTAATTGATGGCTGGGGATTGGTAGGGCGGCCCGAAACTAGCTATCGCCATCCTGATGTGGCGGGGGCGTGAAATCAAGGGCGCGGCGTGTGGATTTTCCTGACCACGCCGGGAGACGCGTGCGCCGCCACAGTCGGCGACGCCGTGGCCTCGTCGTTGTCGCCGTCCCCACTGGCGTCTGTTGACAGCAAACCCGGGCGTCCGGCCCGTCTGCGGATCGCTCAATCGCCGATCAGACGCGACACAAACGGCTGAACGTCTCGACTGTCGAGCTGACCGTCATCGTTGGCGTCAAAAACGCAGACATCAAACGGATCGCTCGACGCGCCCACGAGCGCGCTCACGAAGTCGCCGATGGTTCCGAGGGGCGGTTCGCAGGCGTCGGGGATTTGGTTCGCGTCGCAGTCGTCGAACGCGAATTCCGCCTGAAAGATCGAAGCGCTGCCCGCTGAAGACGCCGAAGCGCTGTCCAGGCCGGCGCCGGCAAGAATGCGGCCGCCGTCCAGCCCAACGCTCGTCCCGAATTGATCCGCCTCGCCCGGGACGCCGGGCGCCAATGTCAGCGCCTGCTGCCAGATACCTTCGCTTTCGCGAAAGACATAGACCGCGCCACGATCGGTGTTGTTCACGATGGCGCGCGGCGCGCCGATGACGACGGCGTTTCCTTCGATCGCAACTGATCGTCCGAACTCATCACCGGCCTGTCCTTCGAACGTATTGAGTTTCGCCCATTGGCTCCAGACACCACCGACTTTTCGGAAGACGTAGGCCGATCCGCTGTCCACGCCATTGTCATCATCCCCGGGGGCGCCAATAACGATCGTGTCCCCCGATACGGCGACGCTCTGGCCGAAGGCGTCATCAAACTGGCCGTCGTTCGCCCAGAGCTTGATCTCCTGCGACCAGGCGCCGCCGGATTCTCGGAATACATAGGCGGCGCCGCTGTCTGGGCCGTTGAACGCATCCAGCGGCGCTCCAACGACAATCGCATCGCCGTCGATTGCGACGCTTGTGCCAAATCGATTGGGGTTCTCCGGATCCTCCCGGGGCAGGATGGTGACTTCCTCCCAGTCGTTGAGAATGCGACGAAACACATAGGCCTTGCCGTACGAAGTTGGCGATGTCAGCGCGTAGGGACCGCCAATGACCGCCGTGTTGCCGGCCATTGCCACACATTCGCCAAACTGGGCGAAGCCTTGTCCGTCGGACGCGAAGAGGATTTCCGTCTGGTTCCATTGCGATCCAGTCGCCCGGAACACGTAGGCCGCGCCGGCGCGAGCGCCGAGGGCGTTGTTTCCCCAGGCGCCGACGATGGCGTCGTTCCCGTCGATCGCGACAGCGGCGCCGAAGTGATCGTTGAACGCGGCGTTGGAAGCGACGAGTTTGTCCTCGTGCGTCCAGTCATCGTCTGTTTGTCGGAAGACGTGCGCCGCGCCGGAGTTCGCGTTGACGTCGTTCAACGCTCCGACAACAGCGACCTCCTGGCGGATGCTGACGGCGGCGCCGACCTGTTGGTTCGCAAACGGATTGTCAGCGAATACCTGGGCGAGCCGATCGCATTCGTCGGGCACGCCGTTGCCGTCACAGTCGAAGCTGGTCTGGGCGGCGATATCGCATGCGTCCGGGAGACCGTTGGCGTTGCAGTCATGGCCGTTCGCCGCATTGAGTTCGCACTCGTCGGGGACGCCATTCGCGTCGCAGTCGATGCTGAAGAAGTTGGCAATGTCGCATTCATCGGGGATCAGGTTTCCGTTGCAGTCCGGCGTACCGCCGCCGATCGTTTCGCAGTCGTCGGGAAAACCGTTGGCGTTGCAATCGAATGGCGACGGGTTGAGGTTGAAGACGTAGGCCGCGCCGGCGTCCGGAGCGCCGTCGTCATCGCCCGGCGCGCCCGCGACCAGGACGTTCCCATCCATTGCGACGGGCCAGCCGAAATCGTCGTTGTATGCGCCGTCGAACGCGTCGATCCAGGACACCTGGCGCCAGCCGTTGTTGATCCGCTGAAAAATAACAGATGATCCGTTCAGCAACTGGGCAGTGTTCGGGGACATACTGACGACAATTGTGTCATTGAGGATCGCGAGGCTTCCGCCGAAGAAGTCGCTCGACTGGTCGGCGGGCGATGCGAGTGTCGCGCTGACATGCCACAGGCCGCCCGGCTTCTGGTAGAGGTAGACGGCGCCTGATTCAAGATGACCGCTGAAATCCTCGCCGGATGCGCCGATGGCGATCGTGCCGGCGTGCACGCCAACGCTGACGCCGAAGCGATCGTTTTGTTCCGGATTCGGCGGCAGAATCTTCTGGATCTGCGACCAGCCGCCCTGGTCCTCCTCAAATACCCACGCGGCGCCGCTTGTGATGTTGTTCTCACGATGCTGGAAAGCGCCCACGACCAGCACGCCGGCGTCCGCCGCGATGCTGAAGCCGAATTCAGCCGTCCTCGATGCGTCACTCGCCTCGACTTTGGCGGTCTGCGTCCAGACGCCGTTGACCTCGCGAAACACATAGGCGGCGCCCTCAAAGAAACCGTCCTGGTTTCGTGTTCGCGGCGCCCCGACGAAAATCGTGTCGCCGACAAGGGCCACGCTTCTGCCGAAATCGTCAACAGACACTGTGTCCGTCGCCGTCAGCAAAGCGATCTGCCCCCAGACGCCGTCGGTCTCACGGAACACGTAAACGCCGCCCCCAGGACTCCGGTCGTGAGCGGCAATGAAAGCGGTATCCCCCTCAATCGCGATCGCATTGCCGAATTCGGCCTGTTCCGCCGCGTCGTCCGCCGTCAGTTTGGCAACTTCCTGCCATACGCCGAACTCGCGACGGAATACGTACGCGGCGCCGGCGTCGACGCCGCCGGCGTTATCTTCCTGCGGAGCGCCGATGATCGCCGTATCGCCGCTCACAGCGCAGACGGAGAAGCCATCATCCTCCGACGCGTCGCCGGCGATCAGTTTCTGCGAGAACGTGGGTTGGCATTGAGCAAAGGCCTGGCGCGTCAGGCCAATCAGCGCGAGAGGGAGGATGACACTGATGATGCGTACGCCCTGATGCATGAGACTTCCTTTCCCTGACGATGGTCGAACATGCGCGGCATATTCGACGTCGGCTCGAACCGTCGGACGCCGGCGCCGTCGAAGCGTGTCGCCGGATGCGACGGATCCGGTCGTGAATCCTTCGAGATTCTGATTGGGTTTACCGGCGCCGAGACTTCCCAGTCTGGAAGAGAATTGTCGCGGAAGCCGCGCCGGGATTCAAGCGCGAACTCACGCATGGGGGGCGGCCGAGGGCGTCGTTGTGCGGAATTCCTAATCGATCGGCTGATAGTAATGATTGCGCTTCTGCGCCTTCCAGCCGGCGTCCTCAATGAGCCGACGGATCATTCCTTCATCCAGCCGATAGGTCGCGCCGGCCTTGCTCACGACGTTTTCTTCCATCATGACGCTGCCCATGTCATTCGCGCCGAAGAACAGGGCGAGCTGACCGATCTTGGGGCCCATCGTGACCCAGCTCGACTGGATATTCGGAATGTTGTCGAGATAGAGCCGGGACAGGGCGTTCATCGTGAGATATTCGTTGGCGCTCGCGAGCAACAGATGCTCACCATCATTGACAGGCCTCGATGTATTGGATGGCTTGGTGATTTGGCGACCTGGTGATCGTTCGGCGGCTTCTCGATCGCGATCGGCAGGCGCCAATGTGTCGGATGCCGTCATTTCAGTTTTCAGCGTTTCAGTTTTCGGTTTTGAGACGTCCAGCTTCTTCATGCGGCCGAGTGGCGTGTCATCCGGCTGAAAGGTCCAGCAGATGTAGGCGCTGAAGCCGCCGCCGTTGCCGCGGGCCAGGGATTCATCCTGCAGTTCGCGCAGCAGCCGCAGGTGCTCGAATCGTTCGTCCAGCGTCTCGATGTGGCCGAACATCATCGTGCAGCTCGTCTTCATGCCGAGAATGTGGCACTGCCGCATGACCTCCAGCCATGGCTGCGAGAGGCACTTGCCCTGGCCGATCCTGTTGCGAACGCGATCGCTGAGAATCTCACCGCCGCCGCCCGGCACGCTGTCCAGGCCCGCGTCCTGAAGCCGCTCCAGGACCTCACGGATCGACATGTCAAAAAGCTCGTGAAACGCGAAAATCTCCGGCGGGCTGAAGGCGTGCACATGGACCTGCGGAAACTCGCGCTTGATGAACTTCATCAGGTCGAGATACCAGTCAAAGCGCAGGCCGGCGGCGCCATCCTTCGGGACGAGACCGCCCTGCATGAGGATCTGCGTGCCGCCAATGGCCACGAGTTCGCGGATCTTCTCGGCGATCTGATCAAACGTCAGCGTGTAACCTTCCGGCAGATCCGTCCGGCCCGTCTTCATGCCGGGGGCGTCCGCCTTGAAGTTGCAGAAGATGCATCGGGCCGTGCACCAGTTGGCGTAGTTGATATTCCGATCGACGACGTAGGTGCGATAGTCTTCCGGATGCAGCCGCATCGTCAGCGCGTGGGCGCGGCGACCTATCTCGTGCAGTGACAGGTCGAAGTACATCGATCGAAGGTCGTCGACCGAGAGTCGCGATTGGGAAGTGGGCGACGCCAGCGTCGTCACGGCAGCAGTCCTTCCTCCGTCGCCATCGAGAAGAACTGGTTCATTCCCTCTCGCGCGTCGGTCGTCATCGTGAATTGGAGCGTCTCGCAGAGATAGCGTCGTGCGACGGCCTCGGGCCAGCCGTGGACCGGCGCGAAGCGAGCCGCAATCTCAGCGGCGCGGGCGACGCCCGCGTCCCGTGCGCTGTTCAGCGCGGCGCCGAGGGCGTCGTCGCCGGCGTCATTGCGGGCGTACCACGCCGCGAAAACGAACGGCAGCCCCGTGAGGTATTTCCAGGCGGCGCCGAGATCGACCTCGAATCCGAATCCCGCGGGCTCGCTCGTGACCACTTTGTCGCCGATGAGCAGCACGGCCTCGACATCGTCGAATCCGGGCGCGTCGTCGATGTTCCAGGGGACCATCTCGAGCTTCACGCCGTAGAGACGCCGCCAGATCAGCTGCGACAGGATGACGGACGTGTGTGAGTCGCCATCGGCGTGCAGGCGCGTGATCTTCTCGGCGGGCCGGCGGGCGAAGACGCGAACGGTCATCGTTTCGCCGTCGCTCGCGATGCAGCCGTCCGAAACGAGCCGGAGCGTATGACGATTTCGCCAGTAGTCGACGACGGGCAGCAGCGCCGCCGCACAGCGCCCCGCTTCCAGCATCGCCTCCAGGGCCGACGGCACGGCCGGATGAAACTGGTATCGCTCGTCATCAAGCAGCGTTTCGTAGAGCGGCCGGGCGTTCAGGTAGGAAACGACGCCGAGGGACGTCGTGCCGGGATTGGTTCGAACGGGAGCGTGTCTGGCGTCGGCGGTCAATTCCGAATCGTCCTCTCTGACGGCCGCCCGGACGTCAGTGGCGGCGCGTGGTCGATCAGTCTCGGCGGGATTATACGAACCCGGCGGGAGACGGACTACGAGGGCGCGGAATTGCAGTGTTTTCAATCCGTCTGAAAGTCCGACACGCGGGCGGGATCGGCGCCCCGGTTCGAGTGATCACCCGTTTGGGTTCGAGGAATGTGCGACTGCCCCGGGTTTCCGATAGTATGAGGAGAGGAATGATCGCCCGATCGGCCACGCCTCGCTGCGCGTCGGGCCTGACCGCAAGGAGCTTCGACTATGACCACCGGGATGGACGAGAACGTCCTTCAACTTGCCGCGCTCGATCTGGCGTTTCAGTTTCTCGACCTGATCATCAACATCGTGACCAATGTTCTGCTGCCGGGCATTCTGACACCGATTTTCTCGGCCTTTATCGGCCTGTTTACGGGCGGAACCACGATGTGACCCGTTCCGCGCGTGTGCGGCGCCCCGGGGCCTGATACGTCGTGTCTCGACGGCGCGATTTCCGGAGACGCCTCGCCGTGACCCTTCAGATTTGGATCGATGAACAGATCGCCGATCGCGCGGTATTCGCCCGATGGGGCGACGTTCATCCATTTTCGGGGCGCGCCATCGACGCCGAGCGCCTTCGGCGCGCCGACGTTCTCATCGTCCGAAGTGTTACATGCGTCGATTCCGATCTCCTGGCCGGCACGCCGGTTCGTTTCGTCGGGTCCGTGACGACAGGCGTCGATCATGTGGACGTGGAGTATCTGCGCTCGATCGGGATCACGTTTGCCACCGCCGCCGGATTCAACGCAAAGCCGGTCGCCGAGTATGTCCTGGCGTGCCTGTTCCTGATCGCGTCGGATCGAGGCCTGGCGACGGATCGCCTGACACTCGGCGTTGTCGGCGCCGGGCGAATTGGTCGCCGCCTCGGCCAATGGGCGGCGCAACTGGGGCTTCGCGTTCTGTACAACGATCCGCCGCTGGAGCGGGCGGGCCGGCCGGGGCCATGGTCTTCTGTCGATGCGATTCTTGCGGAGTCTGATGTGATTTCGCTGCACACGCCGCTGGAACGTGGCGGGCCCTTTCCGACGATGAAGCTCGTGGGGACCGACTGGCTTGAGCGAATGAAGCGTGACGCGACGCTGATCAACACATCCCGCGGCGGTGTGTGTGACGAATCATCGATCATCCGCGCGATGGAGGCGGGGCGGGCGCCGCACATCATCCTGGATACATGGGAAAACGAGCCGGACATCGACACGACGCTGATGCGGCGATGTCGGCTGGCGACACCGCACATCGCCGGGCACTCGCTGGAGGCGCGGCGTCGCGGCGTGGCCATGATCGCGCGGTCACTGGCGGCGTGGTCGGATGGCGGCGCATCGGCGCCGGGCGGGGACGCGGAATGTGAGCCAGGGGTGATTCCGCCTGAGAAATCGCACGGGGCCCGCGAGCTGATCGCTCGACGGGTGCCATCGGCGGCGGGGGCCCTGATGACGATGGATGCGACGTTTCGCGCCGCGATGGCGGCCGACGGCGAGGGTTTTGACGCGATCCGCAAGGCGCTGGGGGGGCGGCGCGAGTTCCTGGGAGATGCGGACTGACGAATCCTCCGGGCGGACGATGACGGCGTGATCCCGGCGCGGGCGATACGGTTTTCGGGGCCGTCGCCGGCGTGCAGAAGGCCGTCTGGCGCGGGTGCGATAAAGTCTCACCGAGCGTGACGCACATTACGTAACTTGTCCGCCGGGCCGCGAATATCAGACCTGATGCGCAACAAAAATCCTGCGAAAATACACCCCGCTCCGGTTTTTGGCTGCTGCTGTAAAATGTTTATGCGCAGTAGGTTATGTCAGTGTAAAAAAACGGATAAACCGCAAAAGAACCCTTGATTTGGCCCTGTCCACTGTGTTAGCATCAATAGCAGTTTGACAGGCGCCATGTGTGCCCTGTCTGAGGTTGCGCGAAAGAGGCGGATTTCCGGCCGCCAATCTTGCGCAGCGGCTTGCGGACACCGATCGGTGGCTTCGCAGTGAAGGCGGTCAGACCAAATCGGTTGCACAGGATACTTGCAAGGGATGCCTGGTAAGCGAAGGTCGGCTGGGATTCTGGAGCGGTTTGCAAGGGACTGTTCTTAAGAACTCCGGGCTGTCTTGGCGGCGAACGCGAATGAAAGGTGTGGTGTAAGCGCCGATGTCAATCGCCTTGATTGGAATCGACTGAGTTTCCGGCGGTCTTTTCTGAAGGACGAGAGATATCAACGCTGTTTGGCGGCGACGTGTGTCGACGCCAAGTGATTCATGTGAACAACGAATTCCGGGAATGGAAACTATGCGAAAAACACTTTGTGCAGTAGCAGGTCTTGCGGTCGCTTTTTCGGCCAGCTTCGCTCAGGCTCAGATGGAAGGCACGTTCTTCATCGACGCCCGAGACAACGTTGCGGCCATTGACACGCCGACGACGTCCAGCGGTTACGCGAACGAAGTCATCAACGGTGGCGGTCGCGGCGCCGGTCAGACGATCTACATCGCTCCCAAGGTCGGCGGCCTCGAAATGCAGGTCACGGACACGAGCACGGCCACGATGACGCTTTACGCCGACGTCGCCAACGGCGGCGCCAGCGAAGTCCTCGCGGCGGTCGGTCTCGACATGTCGATTGCGGCTTCGGCGGCCAACGAGCGACAGCTCCTCGGCGCCTCGGTCACGATCCACAACACGGCCGCGGCCGTTGGTGGTGGTCTGACGAACGACCCGTGGAATGACACGGCGGAGAGCACGGCGTTCACGACGGCCGGCGGTGGCATCAAGGCCGTCCGCATTCCGGTCGAAGACAACATGGGTTCGCCCGTCTTCAACGCCAGCCTCGGCATCCAGAACGGCGCCGGCTATCGCCTCGCGACAGTCGCCCTCGAAGCTGACTCCTGTGGCGTCGCCGGTCGCGGCTGCCAGGCCAGCCTGGACGTCTTCCTGAGCGTCAACAACCTGCTCGTCACGGCGGTCTCGAATCCGGGCCCGTCGGCGGCGATGGATCTGAACTTCGGCTACGCCGGCGCCGCGCCGGAAGCCGCGACGGCTGATGGCAGCACGCTCGGCGCCACAAGCGCCACGGCGGACGCCGTTGTCGTCATCAAGCAGAAGGGCGACATGGATGACAGCGGTTCGTACGACGCGCTGGACCTCGGTCAGGTTCTGCCGACGTTCAACCTCGTCAACGCTGGTACGGCCAATCACCGACAGGTGTGGGCTGGCGACATGAACGGCGATGGCTCGTTCGACGCGCTGGACCTCGGTCTGTTCCTGCCGTACTTCAACGCTGTCAACGCCAACTGCGTCTCCTGCATGTAATTGACGCGGATTGATTGACATCCTGGGGAGGAAGACGCGTTGTCTTCCTCCCTTCAAGTCCTTCTCTCCGCGAAATGTTGTCTTGTCGGCTCAATCGAATCGGCGGGGCGGGATGAGGGAAAGAAGGCAATTGGGTAACGAGAGAGGTTTCCTTATTTACAATCGCTCTGTCTTGAAGATGAGACATAAGGAGGAGCAAAGAATGAAGAAGAATCTGTTCATGTTGGCGGCGCTCGTCGGCGCACTGATTGCGCCGTCGGTCAGCAACGCTGCCGCGACGGTTTGGTTTGAGTACGCTGGCGGCGATGTCGCCCAGACCGGCGGTGGCGCTGCGAACGAGACGCTGGTTCTCGAGAAGAGCAACGCCCCCGGCACGTACACGTTCTCGGTCACGATGTGGTCGAACGTCACGGACATCGGTGTCTTCGGCGCCAACACGACGCTGCTGGCTGATGGCCCGATCACGACGACGAGCGCTGTCCTGAACGGCCCGCCGAACGGTCTGCCCACGCCGGCCAACGGTCTGGGTGTTGAAGGCCCCGGCCCGATCGCCGTCAACTTTGGTGGCATCGCCATTTTCGGCACGGGCTACCTCGGCCTCTCGAACATGGGTACGTTCACGTTCGAGATCAACAAGACGGACCTGATCGGCGACATCAACATCTACGCCGTCATCGGTGGCCAGCGATGGGGTAACGCCAACAGCACCGGTACGCAGGTCTCGTTCGGCCCGAACGGCCCGGTCGATGGCGCTGTCATCGGCGCTGGCTCCGACGGTCTGCCCGTCATCACGATCACGCAGGTTCCTGAGCCTGCCACGCTGAGCCTCCTCGGCCTCGGCGCCATCGCTCTGATTCGCCGACGCCGCTAAGCGGTCTTAGGCGCATCACTCCTGGATCTTCGGATCCCGGGGACTTGCGATAAGAAATAAAGGGCTGGCGGTTCAATCTGGATCGCCAGCCCTTCTTGTTTGCGCCAGGAAACAAGCGAAGCTGCCCAAAGACGAATGTGCCCCGCGTCCGGACCATTGACGCCGTGCGTTCCGCCTGTCCGGGAATCTCCCCCAAAAGGGGGGAGGGGTCGCGACCCCGGGCCTCGCGGGGGGATCTCCGGGTGAACTCAGGGGCCTCGGTGGACGGGCGATTGCTCCAGCGGGGCGACGCCGATTCGGGGGGGAATAATGAGTAATTTCTTAAGCCCGAAAACTACATCCTGGGGCGGCGCACAATCGTCGCAGACTTACGATTTTCTGGGCTTGAAAGCTTGAATCGGGCGCCCGGGATCGCTACTATCAGGAAGTCTGCTCTCAGTGCTGGGGGCAGGTTTCAGTCTGCAAAAAAGTAGATACAACCCCATTCCGAAGGTTCGAGGTATCGGGCCGTGCATCTGGATGGGGTGGGGGTGTCCCAAAGAAACCTAATTACGAAAGGACTTGGAGGATTTCGGAATGAAGAAGAATTTTGCAATTACGGCTGCGTTGGCCGCGATGTTCGCGATGCCCGCGTTGTCGATGGGTGCGGCTCAGGTTTGGTTCACGCTCGCCAGCGGTGATGTCACCGAATCGTCGTCGGGCGCCGGCCAGACGCTTGAACTCGTCCGCGGTGACGCGGCTCAGGTCTACGACTTCACGGTCACGATGTGGGCGAACGTCACGGGCATTGGTGTCTTCGGCGCCAACACGTCGATGATCGCCGACGGTCCGATCGTTGCCACGAGCGCGACGCTGAACGGCCCGCCGAACGGTCTGCCGACGCCTCCGAACGGTCTCAACACGCCCGGCCCGGGCCCGATCGCGACGAACTTCGGCGGTATCGCGATTTTCGGCGACGGCTACCTCGGCAACAACATCAACATGGGTTCGTTCAACCTCAGCATCGACAACACGGGCGGCGCGGCTGGCGACATCAACATCACGGCCATTATCGGTGGCCAGCGATGGGGCAACGCCAACAGCACCGGTACGCAGGTCACGTTCGGCCCGAACGGCGCGGTCGATGGCGCTGTCATCGGCGCTGGCACGGGCGGCCTGCCTGTTATCCACATCGCCGTCCCTGAGCCGGCGACGCTGAGCCTGCTCGGCCTCGGCGCCCTGGCCCTGATCCGACGCCGACGCTAAGCGTTACGTCGCAGGGCTTGCCCGCCAGCTTGTCGTACTGAATCTCAGTGCGACCCGCCTGTCGGACAAATGAAATCTCCAGGACGGCCAACGATCTGAGAAGATCCGTTGGCCGTCCTGCTTTTTACAGCCGCTCGCGGGGAAGCGCCGTTCCACGCGTTCGCGTCGGGCGTCGTTGGATTTCTCGTGTGAGGCGACTACAGTCGGTAGAATGAGTGGCGTTGGCGATCACGCGCAACTCAATGAGCCATGAGTCGTGCGGATTGGAAACACCGCGTCCTGGAATGCCGGATTGAGCGCCCCGGGGGGGGGCGGCATGTTTACCGCATCTGGAGATCGACAAATGTCGCGAGTCCTTGTCCATTTGACCGTCCTGATTGCGCTGGCCATGTCGTCATTCGTCAGCGCCCAGGACGAAATGTCGATGTACCCGAAGCGATGGTACAACGGCATGCAGAGAACGGCCGGGAAATACGTCGAGTTCATTACCGTCGCCTACGGTATGGATTCCGAACTGCGTCAGGCGTTGATCAATGAGCTCGATGGGCGTATTCGACAGCAGTTTGTCTATATGCAGGACGCCAGCCAGAAGCTGCTGCAGGGGCCGGCGGCCAACCTGAAGGGCCTCGATCTGGCGAAGGCGATCGACGCCGTCTATCAGGACATGCCGATGAACCCGGATCAGGTCGCGGACTGGGTTAACGCTTATTTTCCGCCGGATGTGGCGGCGATCGGTCACGTGCGATTCAAGGAGCTCCTCGCGCGAGACCTGCGCCAGTCGCAGAAGAAGCGGGATGACTCGGAACGACTCGTTGAGGTCGGCAAGCGTGTCCGCGCCGCCAGAGCGCAGTGCATCGCGACAGTCAACGGGGCAGGCCAATGGGCGCCGGCGGGCGTGCGCCTGCCGGCACAGTCTGGCGCCGGCGAAGTGGTCTGGTCCTATCGTCACGCGGACACGCAGGCTGACAACAACGCGGGTGGTTCGGCTCGCAATGAGGCGCTGCCGCCGCTCCCCTGTTCCGATGAATGGCGAGCCGCCGCCGCCGACATCTGCCGGCAATCACAGACGCGACGCCCCGAGCAGATCGCCGCGCTCTGGCAGGAGTTCATGCTCCGCGCCTGGCGCCGAATCTCGATGAACAGCGAGGTGTTCACCCAGCTGCAGGGCGTCGCCAGCAATCGTGAGTTCGCTGAGATTCTCGAACAGAACGAGATCCAGCCCGACCTCGACGCCTTGTTCGTGGAATTCAGGATTCGACTCGAAGCCATTGAGGCTGACTGCAGGTCATAGGCGGGCGTCAGTCGTCAGAATGTGAGCCGCCTCGCAGCGGCAATTCCTGCCGAGCATGTCCCGCCTCGCCCCCCGGAACCTGATTCCGCAGGTCGCAATTCCGCGGCGAGCGGCGCGTTCGACTATAATTTTCTCGTCAAAGCCGGGTTCGACACGCTGGAGTCGCGTTCGCGACGTTCCGAATGGAAAGTCGTCGTCTCCAGGGGTCGATAAGAATCGAGCGTGACGATGAGAATCCAAACACAGCTGAATCGGGGGCTCGCCATGACTCGAGTCGTATGCGTCGGAATCCTGCTTCTGGCGGTCGTGGCGCCGGCGTCCCTCTTCGCCCAGATTGACTACCGCGGCGATTACTATCAGGGCGGCGCCAGTCGTTCCTTCGACGCGAACAATCGCGTCGGCTCCGGCGGTCTGAACTACTCCTCCCGCATCGCGTCGCCCTACAGCTATACCTATGGTGTCTACTCCAACCAGGTGATCACGGGCAACGTGACGGGACTCAGTAGCTTCCAGGGTGGTTCCGCGATTCCAGGCGTCAATCAGTTTCGCGTCGGACTCCAGTCCGATTCCCTGGCGGCGTTCCGTTCGCGGAGCGTGAACTATTCGCAGGTTCGAAACGGGACCGCACAGCGGTCGACGGGTTATTACGATCCGGCAACGTCGATTGCTGACGTCGGCGCCATACGCGCGGGGCTGAACCAGCCCGGTTCGTCGTTTCTGAGTTCCCCTCAGACGCGGCTGCCGGCGTATTCACTACAGGGCGATCGCGATCGTCTGCTCGGCATCCGAGACTATTCATCGCCGCAGACCTTCTCCGCATCGCCATACGACCTGAACACCGCGGAGATCGGACGCATTACGCAACGGCCGATCCGACCCGACGGCGCGCAGCCAACGGTTGGCGCGTCTGCGCTGGCGCGCGATCCCTACCTGTCCGCGATGCGATCGACATTGTTCGGCGCGCCGCAGCTGGCGTCTCCTGCTGAGGAGCTCTACACGCGGCCGCAGATGAATCGACCGGTCGACGGTCGCATCTCGACGGAACTGACGCGGGATGAGCTGCTCGGGATCATGGATCGCCGCGGCGCTGACGCTGGTGCGCGCGACGAGTCGTCGTCGCCGATGTCTGACAATGCGGCGTTTTCGGCGCCGTTCGATGACCTCGTGCAGGGCGTGGGTCGCACGGATCGCGTTGTTCTGCCGCAGGATGACCCGGACGCAACGTCCACGGATGAGCTGTACGGCCGGATGATGGAGGCCGTGCGCCGCGCGGAGGAAGTCGGATCGCTTGACGGCTTTATGGCGCGCCGCAAGGTGGAAGATCCGAATGCGCGTGATCCAATGTCGGGACTGATGATCGGTTCGAGGCGGCGTGATGAGTCGACGTCTCCCGCAGTCGAGTCGAATCCAGCGGGGGGCGCGACGCCGCAGGACGAGCTGAATCCGAACAAAGCGGAGTTGACGCGGGACGATCCGATGTCAGGGCGTCCGGCGCTGGATCCACGCGCCGAGTGGGCGGACCTGTTCATGCGTACGCCGATTCGCAGCTTCTCACTGGGCGGCGCCACGCGCGTCGGTCAATACCTGCGATCCGGCGAGGAGGCCCTGAAGAAGGGCGAATTCAATCGGGCGGTCCGGATGTTCGATCTTGCGGCGACTGTCGATCCCGGCAATCCGATTCCGCTGCTGGGGCGCGCGCACGCCCAGATCGCCACAGGTCAGTATGTCTCCGCCGTGCTCTCCCTGGAATCGGGGCTGCAGGCCTTTCCGGAGATTGCGGCGTTCGAGTTGGATCTGCCCTCACTCACCGGGCAGACCGACGTCTTCGATCGGCGACGCGCCGATCTCGAATCGATCCTTGAACGTGGTGAGCAATACGAGCTCCGGTTCCTCCTGGGCTACATCGAGCTCTATTCCGGCTTCCACTACGACGGAATGAATGACCTTGAGAAGGCCGCCAGGAGTGCGCCCGCCGGTGGCGTCATCGCCTCCTTCCCCGACATGCTGCTCGGCCGCAAGCCCATCGGCCCGCAGGATCGATAGGGGGCCTGGAGCGCCGCTCACGCCCCGATCGCCACCCAAAGGGGTCCTACGTCCCATACATTCCGCAAAATCGTTAAATTCCCCCCGAATTATCGATATGTCGCTTGACAGCGTGTCAAAAAAAGAAAGCACCGGGCGCCGCTTGGGCCGTCCCGGTGCTTTCCGGAGGGGAAAGAAGCCTAATGTAATTGCCTTGCATACAAGGCTTTATGCAAACCGCAGCAGGGCGTCGTTCGCCGCGCGATTCACATGTCGAGGAATTATACCCGTGTTTCGGACCTTCGTCCGTTGTTGACGGTAAAAAGTTCGATTCTTCGTATTGCGAATTCGTAGTCCAGCCACTGTTGCGTGGGCGGATGCGCCCTTTTTGCGGGTGGTCGGAGCGTTCGTTGCGCGTTGCCGGGGGCGTCCGGCGATCGACCACGGGGACCGAACTGACGTTGGATTCGCGAAGGGCGTCGGATCCTACCTGAGAGCGATTCCAGGCGAACCTGAGAGCGGATTGCGTTGACAGAAACAACAAGCGATCTACACTGCACCGTTCGGCTGTCTGCGGCGGAAATTCGTCGCTGATCGCCGCCGAGCTGACCCCGTAGCTCAATTGGATAGAGCGCAGCCCTGCGAAGGCTGAGGTTGGACGTTCGAATCGTCTCGGGGTCGTTTCCGGCTTTTCTCGCCGGGGGGAAACCCATCCAACGCTTTTGAAAGATCCATCCACTCCGCGCCCTGGATGCGATCGGACTACAATAGCCGCATGACTGTGATCGCATCTTCGACGGACCTGCGCGACATCGCCGACAAGGTGGATCGCGGCGAACGCCTGACACATGAGGACGGCGCGCGTCTCTACGCCTCAGCGGACATTCACGAGATCGGTCGGATGGCGAATGTCGTCCGCGATCGCCTCCACGGCGACGCCGCGTACTACAACATCAACCGGCACATCAATTACACGAACTACTGTGTCCTGCGATGCAGGTTCTGTTCGTTCTATCGGCCGTACCCCGCGAAGAAGGACGCGGCGGGACCAACGGAGGGCGATCTCCGGCTCAACCTGCTCACTGAGCAGCCCGACGAGTACGAGCTCTCTGTCGATGACGTGGTTGCGAATGCAACGGCCGCGGCCGACGCCGGCGCGACGGAAGTGCACATCGTCGGCGGTCTCCATCCGCGGCTCCCGTTCGACTACTACCTCGACATGTGCCGCGCCCTGAAGGCGGCGGCGCCGCGCCTTCACATCAAGGCGTTTACCGCGATCGAGATCATCCACTTCACGCGCATCACGAAGCCACGCCTAAGCATTCGCGAAGTCCTGGAACAGTTGCGCGACGCCGGTCTGGGCAGCCTGCCGGGCGGCGGGGCGGAGATCTTCGACGATCGCGTCCACGATGAGGCCTACCGGAACAAGGTCGGGGAGGCCGGCTGGTTCGACGTCCACGACACGGCCCACGAGATCGGTATCCCGTCCAACGCGACGATGCTCTACGGCCATATCGAGCGGCCCGAGGAGCGCATCACGCACATGATCAAGCTGCGCGAGCACCAGGATCTTTCCCTGCGCGAGCACAAGGCGGCGTTCAACTGCTTCATCCCGCTCTCGTTCATTCCGGATGACAGCGAACTGGCACACCTGCCGGGACCGACAGGGCTGGATGACCTGAAGACGCTCGCCATCAGCCGCCTGATGCTGGACAACATTCCGCACATCAAGGCCTTCTGGATCATGCAGTCGGCCAAGCTCTCGCAGATCGCCCTGGACTGGGGCGTGGACGATATTGACGGCACAGTCGTGCAGTACGACATCACGAAGCGTGAAGGCGGCGCCGGCAATCGCCATCAGGAAATGACGATCGATCAGCTGCATCGGCTGATCCGCGAGACGGGTCGCCGGCCCGTCGAGCGCGACACGCTCTATCGTCGTGTCGAGCGCAACGGCGCCGATTGGACGATTGTGGCCGACAATCGCTAGTTTCGCGCGCCCGGAACCGCGTTTTCAGATCGTCAGGCGGGTTTTCCGTGTTTTGACGGATGGGTAAAGTTTACTAGAATCGAGCCATTGCAATTGGGTTGCATGATTGCCTGTGGCAACCATTTTCCAGACTCAGCTCCAGATGATTTTTGCAGGTTGATAATGGCGTTTACGTTTGATCTCCCGGAAGAACTGACGATGTTCCGCGACGTTGCGCGGAAGTTTGCCGCCGAGCGCATCGCGCCCTTCGCACGCGAGTGGGACGCCAGGAAATGGATCCCGGACGATGTCATCGCCGGCATGGGGCAGGCCGGTCTGCTCGGCGCCACACTGCCCGAGGAATACGGCGGCGCCGGCCAGGGTTTGCTCGCCATGACGGTCGTCGTGGAAGAGATCGCCCGCTGGTGCGGCGGCACGGCGCTCTTCATCGCGGCCCATTCGGGCCTGTGCTCCACGCACATCCGTCTCGCCGCAAATGATGAGCAGAAGAAGATGTGGCTGCCGCGTCTCGCCACGGGAGAGACGATCGGTTCCTGGTGTCTCAGCGAGCCCGAATGCGGGACGGACGCCGAAGCCCTGACGACCCGCGCCGAGAAGACGGCCAACGGCTGGAAGCTCAACGGCCGCAAATTCTGGATCACGAACGGCAAACGCGCCGGCGTCTTCGTCGTCATGGCGCGGACCGAGATCGGCAAGCGCGGCGCCCGAACCATCAGCGCCTTCATCGTCGAGGGCGATCGCCCCGGTGTCATCGTCGGCGAGCCCGAGGACAAGATGGGCATGCGGGCCAGTGACACAGTTCCCGTCAACTTTGAGAACTGCGAGATCCCCGAAGCGAACCTCTGTGGCGTGTTCAACGAAGGCTATGTCGATGCCCTGCGCGTTCTGGATCGCGGCCGCGTCACGATCGGCTCGCTCAGTGTTGGGCTCGGTCGCGGCTGTCTGGAAGAGGCCGTGAAGTACGCCGCCGAGCGTCACAGCATGGGCAAGCCGCTGCATGATCATCAGGCGATCCAGATGAAGCTGGCCGACATGGAGATGCAGGTGGAGGCCGCGCGGCTCCTGGTGCGCCAGGCCGCCTGCACGCACGACGCCGGCAAGCCCGACAAGCAGGTCAGCTCCATCGCCAAGCTGTTCGCTTCTGAGATGGCGAGCCGCGTGGGCTGGGATTCGATTCAGATCCACGGTGGGGCCGGGTACACGAAGGACGTCTGCGTCGAGCGCCTCGTCCGCGACAACAAGCTCTGCGAGATCGGCGAAGGCTCCAGCGAGGTTCAGCGCATGCTGATCGCTCGCGGTGAATACGCCCGCCGCGCCGCGGTCTGATCCGGCGCGACGCGCCTACGGAACATGAGACACGAAGGGCGAGACGCCCAGCCCCGCCAGGCGGACTCAACGACGCCGGGCGGATACGCAAGGTTGATTCGAGATGACAACGATGGCGAGTGAATACGCATACGTACAGGATGGCATTCCCTTCGGCTACGAGCTGGATGAGGACCATCAGATGCTGCTGGACGGCATTCGTGACTTTGCGCGGAATGTCGTCGCCCCCGGCGCGATGGAACGCGACATCAAGGGCGAGTTCCCGGCGGAAGTGGTCAGGCAGCTCGGCGAGATGGGCTACATGGGGATCTGCATCCCCGAGCAGTACGGCGGCGCCGGTCTGGACGCCCTCGCCTCGGCGATCGTCGTCGAAGAGCTCTCCTACGCGGATGCGAGCGTCGGCGTAATCAACAGCGTGCAGAATTCGCTCGTCGCCGATCCGATCATGAAATACGGCACGGACGAGCAGAAGCAGACATGGCTGCCGAAGATGGCCCGCGGCGAATGCCTCAACTGCTTCAGCCTCAGCGAGGCGGGCTCCGGTTCGGACGCCGGCGCCATGAAGTGCCGGGCGACGCTGGAAGGCGACGAATGGGTCATCAACGGCACGAAGCTCTGGGTCACGAACGGCGCCGAAGCCGACCTGATCCTCCTCTTCGTTCGCACGGAAGATGGCGATCGGCGAAACGCGTCGGCCCTCCTCGTCCCGAAGAACACGCCGGGACTGACCGTCGGCAAACACGAGGACAAGCTTGGCATCCGCGGCAGCAGCACGACGGAACTGATGTTCGACAACTGCCGACTGCCGAAGACGGCCCTGCTCGGCGAGCGCGGTCGCGGGCTGAACATCGCCCTGATGGCGATCGACGGCGGCCGACTGGGCATTGCCGCCCAGGCGCTGGGTATCGCCCAGGCGTGCCTCGATCGATCGGTCGATTACGCCAAGGCGCGCAATCAGTTCGGCAAGGCCATCGCGGACTACCAGGCGATCCAGTGGAAGATCGCCGACATGGCGACGCGGATCGCCGTGTCGCGGGCTCTGCTCTACAAGGGCTGCTGGCTCAAGATGAACGGCGCCCACAGCCTGCACATTCCCGCGATGGCAAAGGTCGCAGCCAGCGAGACGGCGAGCTTCTGCGCAAACCAGGCGATCCAGATCTTCGGCGGCATGGGCTACTGCCGCGAGAGCGAGGTCGAGCGCTTCCTGCGTGACGCCAAGATCACGGAGATCTACGAGGGCACAAGCGAAATGCAGCGACAGACGATCGCGCTCTCCCTCATCAAGGACCCCGATCGCGTCACGAACATCTAGCTCCGAATGGGTGGCATGCTTGCCCTCAAAGGCAAGCATGTGGAAGTCGCGCAACTTCCGAGCCGCCGCAGTCATGCGGCGGTTGGCGCGCGGGAACGATCGGAAATCCCAGCCGTCTGATCCGTGCAATCGGTTCGTTCTTGCGAAGCCCAGGTGAACGCGCCTAATGACCAGGCCATGACTGGCTTGGCTCGGAGCGTCCCCGAGTGGTATGCCCGCCCTCAATGGCGGATGGCATGCTTGCCCCCAAGGGCAAGCATGTGGAAGTCGCGAGGGCTCAGGCCCAATGTCACCGTGCTGAACGTCACGCAACTTCCGAGCCGCCGCAGTCATGCGGCGATTGGCGCGCGCGTGAACGATCGGAAATCCCAGCCGTGATCCATAAGATCGGTTCGTTCCTGCGAAGCCAAGGGTACGCGCATAACGACCAGGCCATGACTGGCCTGGCTCGGAGCGTCCCCAAGTGGCTGCCCGCCCTCAACGGAGGGTGGCATGCTTGCCCCCAAAGGCAAGCATGAGGAAGTCGCGCAACTTCCGAGCCGCCGAAGCGATGCGGCGGTTGGCGCGCGCGTGAACGATCGGAAATCC
>Ga0116151_10000408_pt1 | contig 39485 bp, 40 predicted proteins | sample AD_UKC117_MetaG_FD_89893 | JGI IMG/M metagenome (GOLD analysis project Ga0116151, IMG submission 89893) | Active sludge microbial communities of municipal wastewater-treating anaerobic digesters from Hong Kong - AD_UKC117_MetaG | ecosystem: Engineered > Bioreactor > Anaerobic > Digestate...
GCGAGATATGGATAACTCGTAGCCAGGATGGCACCAATCTAGGCCTTTGCGTTTATAAACCTCTCGTTCCTCTAGCGGATACAACCGGTATACTCTGGATGCATGGAGGCGGATATGCAATTGGTGTGCCTGAATCCAGCGCTGGGATAATTACCAAGTTTATAGCCGAAAGCGGCTGTGTGGTTGTTGCTCCAGAGTATCGGCTGTCATTGGACGCTCCCTATCCAGCGGCACTGGAGGATTGTCACGACGCATTGCTATGGATGAGGCAGCATGCTGGCGCCTTAGGGATCCGAGAAGATCAGCTGATGGTAGGAGGCGAAAGCGCAGGCGGCGGCTTGGCGGTTGCTCTTGCGCTCTATGAAAGGGATCACAATGGTGTAAAAATCGCTTTTCAGATGCCATTATAACCAATGCTCGATGACCGGATATGAGGTTATTGCTGAGGGAGTTGAGCAGGATATTCAACTTCAGTATTTAAGAAACCACGAGTGTGATAAGATCCAGGGCTACTTAATCAGTAAACCACTCAATGAACAGGCTGCTCTTAAGTTTCTAAATAGAGATAGATAAACAGAACTCCTGCTAAATGAAGACCTGGATGGAGAATGGAAACACTATAACTAGGAAAAGGAAATCAGTTTGACCCGGAAATTGCCGAACTATTTGACCAGACTATAACAGATCAACGGGAGCCAGCTGATTGATTAAATCATATATTGTCACTTTATGATATGTCAGATGCGATAAGATTCTTACCATTTCGTTTAGCAGCATAGAGTCTGGTATCCGCTGTATGAATAAACTCGGTAATCGTTTCCCCATGGTACTGTCCAACTCCACCGCTAATGGTAATATGCAATCTTTCAAAGAAGCTTTGATTTTCTACATTCTGCCTGATCCTCTCAGATACTTTTCTGGCAACAGACAATTGCTTAGGGACCAAAGCGTGATTACGCTTGTGTAAACAGATTGAAGGCCGGACGGATGTTCACCTATAAAGGTTACGATTTTCTGACGAATATAATGGTAAGATTGAATGAAACTGTCGACTATGCTACACTAAACCATATAAAAAGCACAGTACGTTTATAGAATCAATAACCTTCAAGAATAAAGCAATTGAGCGATTGATTTTAAGAACCGTTTGAGAGGAAGACAAATGAAAAAGCTAGTCAAAGGTAACGTTTATTGGATTGGCAAGATGGATTGGGAACTGGAGTCCTTTCACGGTGCTGATTATACAATCAACCACGGGTCCAGCCAAAACGCTTATTTAATTCAAGAAGAAAAAACAGTTTTAGTTGATACAATTTGGAAACCACATTCGACCGAATTCATTGAAAATCTTGAACGTGAAATAGACCTTCATACGATAGATTTCATTATTGCCAACCATGGTGAGATCGACCATAGCGGATCGTTGCCCGCGCTAATGGAGAAGATACCGAATACGCCAATCTATTGCACAGCCAACGCCATTAAATCGCTGGTTGGACAGTATCATCATCCCGAGTGGAATTTCCATGTAGTCAAGACTGGTGATTCCGTAGATATCGGCAACGGCAAAAAGCTGGTCTTTGTGGAAATGCGAATGTTGCATTGGCCGGACAGTATGGCAACCTATATGACCGGTGACAACATTCTATTTTCCAACGATGCTTTCGGCCAGCACTATGCCGTTGAGGAATTGTTTAATGACAAAGCTGATTCCTGTTTACTATGGGGGGAAGCGCTCAAGTACTACTCCAACATCCTGAATCCATTTTCGCCGCTGGTCAAGAAGAAGATAGAGGAGATCCAGTCATTAAACTTGCCAATCGAGATTATTGCACCGAGCCATGGCTCCATTTGGAGGGACAATCCGCTGCAAATCGTCGAAAAGTATTACACATGGTCACAGGATTACCAGGAAGATCAGATCACCGTCGCCTACGATACCATGTGGGATGGTACGATGCAACTAGCCCATCAGATTGCGGCGGAGATAACGGCTGTATCCCCCGACACGAAGGTAAAGATTTTCAACATCTCCAAGACCAATAAAAATGACATCATGACCGAGGTTTTCAGGTCAAAAGCGATCGCAGTTGGTTCTCCAACGGTAGGCCAGAATATATTGTCATCCGTGGGCGGATGGCTGGATTTCTTGAAAGAGCTCAAGTTCAAGAACAAAAAGGCAGCGGTTTTCGGCTGCTATGGCTGGAGCGGTGAATCCACAAAAGTTCTTCGCGCGCGGCTGACCGATGCTGGCTTCGAAGTTGTTGAGCCTGAAATCAGGTGCAATTGGGTACCTAATGAAGAAGAGCATAACAAAGCCGTTGCTGTAGCCGAGGCGATTTGCTTGTGAATCCCTGAGGATACTAACGAAGAAAAGGAAGATAAGCACGTGCAACGTGCATATGGCGACAAGGTATTAACCCACCTATACAGTAAAAAGCTCCAGAGCTATCATCCGGAGCTTTTATTAAAGATTGGCTAGTTGCTTTAACAGATTCCCTGCGCCATCATTGCTTCTGCGACTTTCAGGAATCCAGCAATATTTGCACCCGTCACATAGTTAGTGGCAGAATCTGCATATTCTGCTGCGGCAAATGCGGTTTTATTAAAAATGCCGCGCATAATATCTTGAAGCTTTGCATCGACTTCATCAAAGGTCCAACTCAGGTGCATGCTGTTTTGTGTCATTTCCAATGCGCTGGTCGCTACGCCACCTGCATTAGCAGCCTTACCGGGAGCGAAAAGCACGCCTTTCTCCAGGAAATACTCCGTAGCTTCTAACGTTGTGGGCATATTAGCGCCTTCGCCTACTGCAATACATCCCCCTTGTACCAATGCTACAGCAGCTTCAAGATCCAGTTCATTTTGTGTGGCACAGGGAAGGGCGATGTCACAGGGGATATGCCAGATGGAGTGGCAGTCTTCAATGAAACTGCTGTCAGGAACACGATGAGCATATTCATGGATTCGACCACGTTCAATTTCCTTGAGTTGCTTGATTACGTCCAATTGGATTCCGTTAGGGTCATGAATGCAGCCTGATGAATCGCTCATCGCGACAACCTTTGCACCCAATGATATCGCTTTCTCGCAAGCATAAATCGCCACGTTCCCGCTACCGCTGATAACAACTGTAGAACTACTGAGTTTTCGGTTGTTGGCTGCAAGCATATTCTCCATGAAATAACAAAGGCCATAACCGGTGGCTTCTTTACGTACGAGGCTTCCACCATATTGTATACCTTTACCAGTGAGCACCCCTTCATAACATCCAGTGATCCGCTTGTACTGACCGTATAAATAACCAATTTCCCGGGCACCAGTGCCAATATCGCCAGCTGGTACATCAACATCAGACCCTATATGGCGATAAAGCTCGGTCATGAAGCTTTGACAAAATGCCATGATTTCTCGGTCACTCTTACCTTTGGGATCAAAATCACTGCCGCCTTTGCCGCCACCGATTGGCAAACCGGTCAGGCTGTTTTTGAGTGTCTGCTCAAGCCCAAGGAATTTTAGAATGGAAAGATTAACGCTGGGATGCAACCGAAGCCCTCCTTTATAAGGCCCAATTGCGCTGTTGTATTGAACTCGGTATCCACGATTGACATGGGGTTTTCCCTGATCATCAATCCATGGCACACGGAATGCAATAGTACGTTCAGGTTCAATGAAGCGTTCCAACAAGCCGGTATTCTCAAAGTCAGGATGTTTATCCAGAACTGGTGCTAGACTGCAGAGCATTTCTGTAGCTGCTTGCAGGAACTCAGGTTCGTGAGGGTTGAGCTCTTTCAATTCTTCGAGTACGCGGGATACATAGTCATTCATGATCAGTAAGGCCCCTTTCGGATTGGGATAGTCATCACCAGACCCTTATAGCCCTTCAAACGTTTGCCATGTGCTATATGACTGTTGATCGACACTAATCTTCAGTAACAGAATCCTGTACGCCGACAACGGTTTTAAGGAAATGTATACATCTCGATGCCACAGCTTAAGCAGAACGGGATGTAAAAAAATGAATATAGGTAATGACCAGGATATTCATCAGATAACCAAAGATGATTATATCAAACCCGCCTTGTGGTACACGAGACACTTTTTGTATTAATAATGTATTTTTCTGGATATCAGATCTAAGCAAGCGAATTGCAGCGATTATGGATAGGTTACGTTATCCGTTTGGCACACGGATTCCGCACTCACAGTTCGTAATTACCTGTTGATTCGGGCTGGTAGAGTACCTTTTTAATCTCAATACGCTTGAGACCGCCAGGTGTATACCAGTTGATGACGTCGCCCGCTCGGTAACCTATGATTGCTGTTCCAATGGGCGAGAGGATAGAGAGCTTTCCGGTTGCACGGTCTGCCTCATCTGGGTAGACGAGTGAGAACTCTTTTTCTTTGCCATCCAGCGCGATCAGTACACGAGAGCGCATGGAAATGACATCGTCAGGCAATTCTCTCGAGGCTACAACAGTAGCATGTGCAAGCTCGTCCTGTAAAGCACGGAAGGATTCATCCGGCTCTGCGACACCGTAGATCGCTTCTTCGATCAGTTTCTTCAGTCGCACATGGTCAAGCTCGCTAATGAAAAGATTCCGTTCCAAGTCTCTTCCCTCCTGAACTGTGTATTGTAGTCTGCGAATACGAATGCTTGATTTGACCTGCAACTGTCAATGTCTTCTACTGAAAACAGGGACGCAAAACCGTTGCTAATCGGTTTAGTACTTTCACGCAGAATTTCTGAGTATAAACAAAAAAAAGACCCTATCATACCGCCTCAAGCAAATCGTGATAAAGCCTTTCATGGTTGAGCCTCTATGGCAACCATGCCGGTTCTTTATTTCATAGTATCAGATGCGTATTTGAATGTCAACAAATAGTCGTTGTTATTTGATACGTGATGTGAAAGCTTTTTCAAATAAAGGTTCTGTCAATAGAAAGCTTGAAATACTATTGTGTCAACCTTGATTCGGCAGGGTATATATGGTATGGTTCTATTTCTGGTATAACGATATCAGTGAGGGCATTCGGTTAGAATAACATCGTGGTATGGTTCGGAGGCGATACGATATGCAGTTAAAACCGATTGATCTGACACAATCCGTACATACGTTGTGCACACAATATCCTGATCTGATTCCTGTCATGGAAGAGCTGGGTTTCAAAGACATCACCAAGCCGGGCATGCTGGCAACCGCGGGACGATGGATGACAATACCCAAAGGTGTTGCATTGAAAAAGCTGGATTTGGATACCATCAAACAGCAGCTATATGAAAATGGCTTCGAAGTCAGAGGATAGGAGGAAGTACGATGAGCCAGGAAATCAATAACCGTGAATATCGAAAAGAGGTGCTCAAAACCCTATTGCGGAAACTGCATTCCGGTCAAACCGTAGACGATGTGAAGCAGGAATTTGAGCAGGCGTTCTCCGGCGTGGCCGCTTCGGAAATTTCGGAAGCTGAGCAGGCGCTGATTGCGGACGGCCTTCCCGTAAACGAGATTCAACGTCTATGTGATGTTCATTCCGCCGTTTTTAAGGGCAGTATTGAGGAAATCCACGCCCCTGTCGATGCCTCACAGATAGCGGGTCACCCCGCCCATACGCTGAAATCGGAGAACCGGGCGATTGAGCATTTGATAGCCGAACATGTACGCCCTGCATTGAAAGCGTTTATCCATGACAATGGCACGGCTGAGGCGTTGGTCCAAGCGATTGATGAATTACGGTCAATCGATACGCATTACCTGCGCAAGGAAAACCTCTTTTTCCCGTATCTGGAACAGTACGGAATCACCGCGCCACCCAAGGTGATGTGGGGCGTTGATGATGAAATCCGCTTGTTGCTCAAGGAAGCTGCCGCTATGGCCAAGGCCGGGGATAAGGGTATCGAGGCGAAATTGAACGAAGCCTTGACCCGTGTCGAGGAAATGATTTTCAAGGAAGAAAACATACTTCTGCCCATGATGCTGGATACGTTGCAAGCGACTGAATGGCGGAAGATTGCGCGGGAGAGCGCTGAACTGGGATTTTGCCTGATTACGGACCCGCCCGTATGGCAGCCGGAAGCCGCCGAGAACATGGACACCCCGCCGGTCATGCCGGGAGACCGTTCCATCTCGTTTCCAACTGGTTTTTTGTTCCCGAACGAGCTGACGCATATGCTCAATACGCTGCCGATCGATATCACCTTTGTAGGCAAAGATGATACGGTACGATACTTTTCGCAGGGAACAGAGCGGATATTCCCCCGTACAAAGGCCATCATCGGACGCAAGGTAGCCAACTGCCATCCGCCTGCCAGCGTGCATATTGTGGAAGGTATCGTCGCGGACCTGAAATCAGGGAAGAAGGACCATGAGGACTTCTGGATCAATATGGGCGACAAGTTTGTTTATATCCGTTACATTGCGGTCAGAGACGAACAGGGTGAATATCTTGGCGTACTCGAAGTTACACAGAACATCGCGCCCATCCAACAGATCACCGGAGAAAAGCGCCTGGTGACAGAGTAGAAGGAGCCAAAACACATGAAAGATAAGATTCTCAAAAACATCAGCCTGGAAGAAGCGCTGGAGCTTAAAGAACTCGTTTCCTATCAGGATGGGCAAATTGTGAGCCGGACGCTGGTGCAGAATGGCGCGGTCAGCATTACGCTGTTTGCTTTCGATACCGGAGAGGAGATCAGCGCGCACGAATCCAAAGGCGACGCGCTGGTGACCATACTGGACGGCAGCGGCGTAGTCACCATCGACGAAAAGGAGTACGCGCTTGCCGCCGGGCAAAGCATCGTTATGCCGGCCGGGATACCGCACGCGGTGAAAGCCGCCTCGCCGTTTAAGATGCTGTTGGTGGTGGTATTTCCTGCCCGATAGGCTGGCACAGTTGTAGATAAACAGGAGTATGGTTTTACTCCTGTTTTTTGTTGGGTTCATGAATTGTTGTCGGCAATAACTCTCACTGTTTTTTTGCCCTGTATAGTATTTGCAAGGCAAGGCTTACTCCTGATTTAACTTGTAGACCTCGCTTTGCTGCGCGGCATTCAGTGATTTTTCGGTGACCAATGCAATGATAAAAATCCCGATGATGCTCAGCGATAGCCGAACCAGCGTAAACGGCAACCCCAGGCTGGCAGCCTCAAACGTCAGCATCGGGATTTTTGTGGTTGACCATGCGCCGATGAAGATGAACACATTGCGCAGGCTGCTCCCCTTTCGGAGCATCATGCTGGCCACAGGAAACGCCGCGTACAGCGGACCCGCCGCCGCGGAGCCCAGCAGAAAGGCGATCAGGATGCCTTTCAGGCCCGACCCTTTGCCGGTATACTTCATCATGGTCGCCCGATCTACCCACACATCCAGAAGGCCCAGCAGAACGAAAATCGGAGGAATCACTGCCAGCATTTCCAACAGGTTTTGCGCGGTCAGCTCAACCGACTTTTCCCCGATTTCCGGCAAAACCAAGCCAATCGCGATATTCGCCAGCACCAGCAGTATAAAGAGCCTGTACCGTTTGAAAAATGTTTTCATTTACAGCACCACCCCCATCACCAGCGCTACGATGAGAGAAAAGGAGTACGCGGACACATTGCGGATGAGTGTTACACGCTTGCCGAAGGTTTTCATTTCCATGGGGATCGTGACGATCCCCACCATCATGAGCGTTGAAACGAACGCGGCAATCTGCATGTAGCCCGCACCGCTATGCAGGAGCGCAGCAGCCAGCGGAAAGGCGACAAACCCCGGTATCAGCGTGATGGAGCCGATGAGGGAAGCGGCCAGCACACCCCAGACGCCGGAGCTTGTTCCCAGCAGTTTCTGGATCGTTTCCGGGGTGAGGATGGCAAACGCCAGGCCGATGATGACCAGGATGGAGAGAAACTGCGGCAGGATATTTTCAAAGGATTTCAGGGCTTTCTTAAGTGCAAGTTTTGTTTTCTTCCTGTCCTTGATGAAGGAAAGCACAAGCCCTGTGATTGCCAAGGCATATAGTATATAAGTGAACATTGGCCTTACCCCGCATTCCGTGTTTTGATCTGGACGCCCATCAGCCTTGCTCCGGCTTGTGATTCCATGGAAATCAACGCCGGTTCGGAAATGAAAACCTGCCCTTCTCTAAGCGGGGACGATTCCTCGCTGAACACAACGGGAGCTCCTGTGGGTGATTCAGCGGAAGATGGCAGCCGCCGCTGCGATGATGGTTATGCGTTTCGCTACTCTACCGTGATGACCGAAACAGGGCATTCGTCCCTGGCATTCAACGCCGTTTCTTCCGCATCGACGGGTACGGGATCCGCATAGACTTCGGCCAAACCGTCGTCCGCCATACGAAAGACTTCCGGGCAGGTGTCCTCACAAACGCCGCAGCCGATACAGCCGTCTCTGTCAATAGTCGCTTTCATGCTGATTCCTCCTTTGGCTTTGGTTTAGAAGGTTAAGGTCTTGTCCGCCCATTCCACCATTTGCAGGCAATCGAGCATGGTAGAGATAGGGCAAGCGTCGCTGCCTTCCATTTTCCGGGACTTCAGGCAAGTTCCGCATGCCAGGATTTCGCCGCCGGATTCCAGGAAGGTTTTCAGTTGCCCGGCCACATCAAACTTTTTATGGGCGAGCTCCTCGCACTCAACCGCTTCGCCCATCAGAAACACTTTCACTTCATGATTCTGCTTCCTGGCGGTCGTCGCAAACCGAAACGCATTCCATGCTTTTTCATATTCCTTTGTTTCCAGGATGATTCCAATTTTCATAGGATGACCCCCTTTCTGCTTAGTATCTTATCACTTTTCAGTATATCTGGCACCTCTTTGATACCGAATGGCTGAAACCGGACAAACCGCCGAACAGTTATTACATTGATGGCAAAGGGGTTTTGATATCACGGCTTTCTGATCCTCTCCATTCACCGCTATTGCCAGAGACGGACAAACCTTTTCACACTTCTTGCAGCCAATACATAGCTCGGCATCTACCTTTTTTGAAGATATCACAGCCCGACCAAAGACTTTCTGCAGCACACCAAATGGACAGATATTGTTATGGAACACCTCGGGCTTATACCGCAAGGTAACCAACATGGATATGGCGAGCCAGATGAATAACACGGGAAGGTTTACATGCAAAGCTCTCTTTGACAGAACCATCACGACAACGCTGATACCCAGGGCAATCCAGGGAAAGACCCCTTTTTTCAACCAGTTTGGCGTTTTCCCGGTTTGCAGGCTGAGCTTCTTGGAGAGCCATTCAACAGGAATCATAACGGTATTCATCGGGCAAGCATAGCCGCAGTAGACGCGCCCGAAGAATATGGCAACAAAGAGACTTACTCCAAATATCGCCAACCATAAGAACATATTGCCTGTCAGGCTCAAATACAGAAACAATCCCAAGAACAGTATCCGCACGATGCCAATGATCCACTTCATCTGACCACTCCCTACTCAATTTTACACGCTATTGATACACAGCCAGTATACCGATATAATCAAAAGCATGGCGTTACCTTGGTAACGCATATTTGGAGGGTGTCTATGAAAAGCTCTGTTCCCCGGATTTTTACCGCTACACTGCTTCAGGAATTAGACCCGGAAGATATCCAGAAATACCTGAAAGATAATCGGTTTATGATCAGAACCTATGCAAAGGACGCGGTCATTCATTTTGAGGACGAGCCCTGTCTACAACTCGAGGTGATCGTATCCGGAGAAATCGCTGTGGAGCGAATTGATGAGTCCGGCAAGCTGCTCACGGTGGCGGAATTCCTGGCAAACGATATTCTCGGGGGTAACATCATCTTTTCCCATACACTACGATACCCGATGACCATTACAGCCAAACAAACGTCTGTCATCCTTGGCATTGACAAGGAACTGCTATTTGAGTTATTTTGCGCAAACCCGGCGTTTTTAAGAAGGTATCTGGAATACATATCCGATCATTCGACAGTCTTAAGTTTTAAGATCAGGAACGATGTGAACAGAACCATAAAGGAAAGTGTATTACGCTTTCTTGAGCGAGAGAGAAAGAAGCAGAACACAAACCGTATCATGCTCGGTATGACCAAAAAAGCTCTTGCAGATCGGATGGGGGTGCAGCGTACCTCCCTTTCAAGAGAACTGGCGAAAATGAAAAAGGATGGAATCATCGATTTTGACACGGATTCCATCACTATCCTGTAATCTGGGGCTCAGTCACTCTGTTATAGTTGTGCCATCCCTGAAATGGAGAACCATTCCGCCGTCCTTTGTCACCATAACACTGTCAACTAACGCATGCCACAGCGATTCATCGAACTCGTTTATCAGCGCAGATGATCTATGAATGATCCGGATAAATCGACCTATGGTTTTCGACTTGGCGATTCGATCAGTTCGATCCTGTTCCAGTTTCTCTATCCGTACCCTGGCCTGTTCATAGCGTTCCAGATAACCCTGGCGCTCAGATGTCTCCTGGTGTTCGAGGCTGTGCGCGCTCCTGTGAATTTCCTTGCGCGATAATTCTGCAATCACCTCTAGCTCCTGCTGCAACCGTGCTAATTCAACATCAATCGCCTTAGTATCACAAAGCAAAGACTGCGCCATCTGGCAGTCCTCAATAATCCTATCTCGATCATCCATCAGACGGTTGAAAGCAGAAACAAAGCCCTCCTTGATTTGCTCTTCGGTCAGATGCGGGGTTGAGCATTTACCCTCACCTTTGTATTTGTCGTCGCAGCGGTATATAACCCTGCGGCGGCTTTTGTCGTTCTGATAGCTTCCCCAGACCTTCCGGCCATACAGACCACCGCATTCTCCGCAGATGATTTTCCCAGCGAAGGGTCCGGCGCAGCGTCCAGGTTTTCCGATGGCTTTTCTGCGTTCATACTCGGCCTGTACTGCGTCAAATTCATCAGGCCGGATAATGGCTGGATGGCTATCTTCTACGTAATATTGCTGTACTTGCCCGTTGTTTTTCACCATTTTCTTCGTCAGGAAATCAGCGCAGTATGTTTTCTGCATAAGCGCGTGACCTTTGTATTTCTCGTTCGTCAGGATAGAGCGTACCGTTGCGGATTGCCACACGCATCCGCCGGCCGGAGCGGGAATATTATCCTTCTCCAATAGCCTGGCGATCGTGGAGAAGGTTTTACCTTGCAGATACTGGCGGAAAATGCGACGCACAATTGCAGCTTCTTTCTCGACAATCCTTGGGAACCCATCCTCGCCCTTTTCATACCCCAGAAACTGCTTGTAGGGGAGGGTGATCTTCCCATCAGCCATCCGTTTCCGCTGTCCCCACGTGACATTCTCAGAGATAGAACGGCTCTCCTCCTGCGCCAGGGAGCTCATGATGGTGATCAGCAGCTCACCCTTGCTGTCCAGTGTGAATATATTCTCCTTTTCGAACCAGACCTCCACACCTTTCTCCTTGAGCTTTCGTACCGTCGTCAAACTGTCTACGGTATTCCGGGCAAAACGGCTGACGGACTTGGTAACGATCAGATCAATATGGCCGGAGAGTGCATCCGACACCATCCGGTTGAACCCGTCACGCTTGCGGGTATTTAAGGCTGATATCCCTTCGTCCGTATATACACCGGAAAGCGTCCAGTTCGGATTCGCCTGTATGAACTTGGTGTAATGGTCTACCTGTGCGGCGTAGCTGGTCTGTTGTTCCTCGCTATCCGTTGAGACACGCGCATAGGCGGCCACGCGTCTGGTGAGTGCAGCGTTAGTGATCTGAGCTGATGAAGTTGGAAGGCTTGCTGGGATGACACGAACATTAGCCATTCTTCTGCCTCCTTATGGTTGCTGCACGTGCGGCTTCCCTCATGGCTGGTGTCCAGCTTTCCCGCCGTGATCGGTTCTCCCAGGATATAGTACGCTCGGAACCATTATGAAGCGTAAACACCAGAATGCCATCATCCGGCACAGTGATGGATGATACGGTTTGGAATATATTGCTGCAATATCTGGAAATGGTGTAATAAGCGAACTGCTGGATAAGATATATGAAGCAGCACAGGAAGTGAGATCTGCGCATGTTCAGGCCGGCAGGATTATCTCTGTACAATTAAAAAGCAAAATTGTTGAAGCCTTGGAAAGCTGTGGTGACATTGATCCCTTCAATATCTGGGAGCCAATTGAATTGAATATTGAAAGTATAGGTACTGTTCGAGTATTGAAGATAATAGATATTGGTTCACCTGTTGTGGTTGACATTGCTGATACCAACCACTTAATCGAAGAGTAGGAGGTATAATATGGCAACCATGATTCCGTCTGTGATTTCGCCAGAAGTTAAAAGCTCCGCAGAGCGTAGAATATTTGATTGGTTTGAGAAAGCACCTCAAACGGATGATTGGATTGTACTTCATTCTTTGGGTATATCCACGCATAACAGGGTCATTTATGGGGAAACAGACTTCTTTGTTCTTGCCCCGCGACTGGGATTGTTTTCTTTGGAAGTCAAGGGGGGGCGCGTAAAACGCGAGAACGGGCTTTGGTATTTCACAAATAGGTATGGAAAAACAAACTCGAAGGCACGAGGGCCGTTCGATCAAGCAAAGGAAAGTGCATTCAACATTGTGACTGCGTTAAAAAAACGGATTGACAGCAACCACCGGCACCTTTCCAATGTTTTTTTTGGATTTGGTGTTATGCTTCCAGATATAGAATATGCGGCATCTGGTATTGATGAGGAACAGTGGCAAGTCTTTGATGCCCGTGATGGACGTGATGTAAAAGGTTTTGTTACCCGCCTGGCAGATGAATCACATAAACAGTGGGAAAGTGTATATGGTTATCTTGATAAAACCAGACTTCCTTCAGCAGAAGACATATGTTATTTGGCGTCTGTGCTCAGAGGTGATTTTGATTGTGCTGTATCGATAGGTGTACAGTATAGAAATGCTGATGACGCTTTAATACGCCTAACAAGAGAACAATACCGATGTCTAGACCAACTGGATGATAATCCGCGTTGTTTGATACAGGGACCTGCTGGATCTGGGAAAACACTTTTAGCGATTGAAGAAGTAAAAAAATCTGCAGCAAAAGGAAAACGAACGGCGCTGTTCTGCTTTAATTCAAATCTTGCTGACTGGTTCAGTTATTACTTTAAAAATCTACCACAAGACCTTCGTCCCACATTTGTTGGTACATTCCATAGTTTTATGAAGCATATAACAAAGGAAGCAGGTGTCGACCCTGACTACCCCTGCGATTCCGATGATGTTCAACAATATTATCAGGAAACACTTCCCATGGCTACATCAACAGCACTGCATTTAACAGGTGCACCCTATGATAAGATAATTGTGGATGAAGCACAGGATTTGATTCGTGACAGTTATCTCAATGTTTTGGATAGGTGTTTGTCAAAAGGGCTCCAACGCGGATCCTGGACAATGTTTGGTGACTTTTCCATGCAGGCAATCTATATTGACCAGCTATCTGGACCGGAAATGATTGAAAAGCTGGATGATATTACGGCGTTCATTCGATTTAAGCTGACTTTGAATTGCAGAAATACAATCCTGAATAATTCAAATGACGATATAGACGAAATAAATGACAGTATTTTTGAAACTAAAAGACAGTCCTGTGCATTGAGTAGTGGTCCTGTCGAAGATCTGAAAGCGTATTGTATGAATATGAAAATGTCGTATTCCTATAAGCCGATTCTGATTATGGCGATGCTAAGTGCCTCAGACAAGAATTGGGAGATTCATATTTTTGAAGCAGCAGAATATATTAAAGCCTTTTATAGAAGTCGGAGGGATAGAGGCCTCCAGGTTGAACGTAAGAAGTGTATCTATCAGAATCCCGGCGTTACAATCGATCAGATTATTTCAAATTTGATTGCCAATCCTGTCAAAGCTCTTATTGAAAGCGGGTATTTCGAATACAATTCTGAAAACGGTGTTTTCTCGTTGGTTAATGACATAAAGAAGATGATGACAACAAAAAGTGCTTCGGATTTATTTGACATCTGTAATCAAAGACTTACGCAATACTATGAGCGATAGTGAGAGGGGATCGGGTCATATTGTTTGCAACGGAATCCATCCAGGGAGCTGCAGAATATGAATAACAGGCCATCTGAGGCACGAAGCTACAATATGTCTCAGATAAAAAGCAAGAATACAAAACCGGAAATTCAGGTCCGAAAATTCTTGTTTTCTCACGGCTTTCGTTACAGAATAAATGATAAGCGTTACCCAGGGCGACCTGATCTTGTTTTACCGAAGTATAGGATATGTATTTTTGTTAATGGATGCTTTTGGCATGTTCATGAGGGTTGCAAGTACTTTGTATGGCCGAAAAACAACAGGGAATTCTGGTACGAAAAACTTATGGCAAATGCGAAAAGGGACAGGGAAAATTATCAGGCACTGAGTGATTTGGGATGGAGTGTCATTGTTATTTGGGAATGCGAGTTGCGAGAACCATACTGTAATGATACTTTTGAGAAACTTATCGGGAAATTGGGCAAAATCAAATTGATGGATTAACGTTATAAATCAAGGAATACAGCGAAGAAGAGGCTATAAATTCTATTGCCTAAACACGAATAGAGAAGAAGGATATCAATGTATACAGAGCTTGGACTGGATCGACTCACTTTTGAACAATGCATGAGTCAAGATATCTACCTATAAGGCCTACGTTTTTTGATGAGATATTCTCCTTCTTAGGGATTGGTTATACAATGACCGGGAAATGTTCATGGGATAATTATACCGGCTTCATTGATATCGTTTCTCAAATTCGAAACGATCTACAAAGCTATTTTGATGGCTTGAATATCCCACATGTTAATGTGACGTTGATTGATGCGCACTCGTTTTTATGGATGCTGCGATCAGTTAAACGGTATTTTATGGAGAATAAAAAGACTATTGATCTTGATTTTACAGATCCATCACAAAAGAATGAGATGCGTGAAGTAAACACAAGGGTTGGTCAGAGTATATTTAGAAATCGTGTGCTAGAGATTTGGAATGGAACATGTTCTGTAACGAACTGTGATAACACGTCGCTGCTGATAGCATCGCATATTAAACCATGGCGGGATTGTTCCGAAAACGCTGAATGGCTGAATGGATATAATGGACTCTTATTGACGCCAAACCTTGATGCCGTATTTGATGGAGGCTTTATATCCTTTAATGATGATGGCAGAATCATGATTTCGCAAATACTGAGCAAAATCAACAGAGTTGCGTTGGGGTTGAATGAAGACATCCGATTAAAAAGGATTGATGAACCGCATAAAGCATTCTTGAAATATCATAGAGAAATGATATTCCAAAGCCAATCGAAGATTGCTGAAACATGAAGGTGACCTGCCAAGAATAGGATTATTTACTTCTCGTACATATTGTCGTGCTTGGTAGACTATAGTGATGTGTTTCAAGCAGTAGTACACATCATTAAGGCGAGCAAACCATAACCATATAACAATTACAGAGCTTATTAAAATTATCCCCTTACGCTACCAAGTGGCGTTATACATATATCGCGTTAAATGGATTGATTTGATATATTATTACTACTTCCTCCGCTTGATCGCTCATTTTAGTCAAAAGTAGTATTGACGTTGCCCTGAAAAAGGTTTATACTCCTGTTACTGCTTTATCCGCGCCAAGAGCCATTCTGGTAAAAAGTAGTAATGGGAGGTGTTTGCATGCTTTCGGTTGAGGCGATTGAGAAACTGTTTCAGAAGCACAATGGGATCATGCGTACCGGGGAATTGCTGGATGCGCATGTCTATTATAATGATATTCAAGAGCTGATCCAACAAGGGCTTGTTGAAAAGGTCCGATATGGGTATTACCAGTGGGCAAGCACGATCACGCTCAGCGAAGTAACGACGGTGGCACGATTGTTTCCGGATGCTGTTTTTTGCATGGATACTGCGTTGTTCCAGTATCGGTATACTGATAGAACACCGCTTGCGTGGCATCTGGCCGTAGACAAGGACAGCAATAAAAGCAGGTTTAAACTCGACTATCCCTTTGTGAAAGCCTATTTCGTGGAACCGTCCATTCTGCAGCTTGGGGCTGTAGACACAAGCATAGATGGGTATCCCGTTCGTATGTATGACAAAGAACGCACCATCTGTGATTGCCTGCGGTACCAGGGGAAAATGGATGTGGAAATCTTCATCAAAGCGATACGCTATTATGTGGAGGACCCGCAAAAGAACATCCTGCAGCTGATAGCGTACGGTAAAAAACTTCGGGTAACCAAAAAGATCAAAACGTATATAGGAGTGTGGCTGTAATGGCGGATATCGCAGCATCCCTACTGGCCAAGATCAAAAACAAGTCTCGGCAGACGGGAAAACCGTATCAATTATGCCTGCAGCTCTTTTTTCAGGAAGAATTCCTGCGCCGGCTGGCTGGATCGAAATACACGGGGAACTTCATCCTGAAAGGCGGGCTGCTCATTTACACGCTCACGAACTTCGAAAGCCGTCCTACGGTGGATATCGATTTCCTGCTCCATCACATGGAAAACGACCCGGACCATATGGACCAGGTGCTGGCAGACATCCTTGCGACGCCGACCGGTCATAACGATGTGGTTATCCTGACAGCGAATAAGGTGACGCCTATTTCACTGCACCGAGAGTATCCTGGCGTCAGCGCACAATTGATCGGGCACATCAAGAACGTACGTGTTCCGTTCGATGTCGACATCGGTGTTGGCGATGTGATCGTTCCCAAAGCACAAAAGCGTGTCATTCAGCCGCAGCTTGCGGGATTTGACGCACCGGAAGTCCTGGCATATTCGCTGGAAAGCACGATTGCCGAAAAGTTGGATGCCATTCTCCAGCGCTTTGAGCTCACGGGACGTATGAAGGATTTTTTCGATATCTATTATCTTTCCCATACTTACGATTTCAAAGGTCCCGTCCTGCTGGAGGCGATTGCCCAGACGCTGACCACACGTGGAACTTCCTATGAACCAGACAGCCTTGACCGGATCGTGGCTCTGGCGGAGGATGCCGACATGCAAACCAAATGGCGATACTTTCTCAGAACCCTGCAGACCCATGATCTCGCATTAGCTGATGTGATCGCCGGCATGGATGTGTTTCTGCATCCGGTCTGGGATGCGATGATCAGAAAAGCGGGATTTCGGAAAACGTGGAATGCCAGCACAATGCAATGGGTGTAGAAAACAGGAGCAACAAGGAAACGGTTATTACCTCTGTGCAATGGAAAGCCCGGATAAAGATCCAGCCTACTTTTTGTAGAACCGGCTATTCTGTAGCTTCTATCATTTCCAAACCTATCATACTGGTATCCTGTTCTTCTGAGAATGGTTCACCGGGTTTGGCGTCACTTGCGTTTTTTCGATAGAGCAGGTTCCAGCGCAGCGGGGATTTCGTCTTTTTGTTGTAAAACGTCAGGATCGCTTCTGCGTACCCCAAGGAACCATTGTGCCGCTCCTGCGCACACCGTGCAATTTCCTTGGGGGATACAAACCCAAGCTTTTCCACAAACAAATCCTGATGTAAATTATCCCCATAGCAGTGGAGGAGCAGCGAAACCCCACGCAGCATATTCCCACTCAATGAGTTGGGATCGCCCTCCCAGGTGGAGATGCATAAATAGAGCGTCTGATCCAGGGTATGGTAGCCGTATTTCTCATAGATATATTCAAGCGTAGCAACGGCGCATATATTGCGCTGGCTTTTCAAATTATCGGCAATCGTCAGCGAGTAGGACTCGATCAACGCTTTGATGGTCAGCTGCATATCGTTGCCCGCTTCAATGTTGGCCATGAAAACTTCATACGGAGACAACCTTTTCACAAATCGCATCTGGTTTGCGAAAATATCAGCCTCCTCTTCATACGCCAATTCATTGTAGATCATACACCAGACGGGTGTCTCCCGGGAATTGGATACCAGGGCTACCGTTTCGATGGTGTGCTGCCCGTTGAAAACATAATTCACGCCATTGCGCCTGCTGACTTTCACCAGATTGATTTGCCTCAGGTCGAAGTTAGCGGCGGTTCGCTTGATGTGCCCTATGGATAGATTCCTCTGATATTCCTGATTGGATACCAGGTTTTTAATGGGTATCAATTCAAAGGTGACATCCGGGACGAAGGGCTTGAACTCTTCATTCATCGTGATTGTTCTCCTGTAAATCGTCAAGAATGCCCTGGATGGTTTTCATCAAGCGGAAGAGCTCATGATGCAGATTCTTTCTTGCATGATCCGTCACTGCCTGTAGGTCGGCATGGGATATGGCCCGTGACAGGGAGGAGCACCAGGACGGAATGGTGAGCGTCAGGCTGGAGATTTCCGCATCGGGATCATAGGAGGGCATATCCTTGACCGATGGCACCATGAGTTTTGGGGGATTCCTGTGAGGCGAATGCTTCTTTGGGATTCGACGCAGGGAGGTGATGATCCGGTCACGATCCAGATGATACCCAAATTCATCGGGGATGCTGGAGGTGACAGCCTGTATCTGCTCGTCTGACAGATCTGCAATATCGATGATATTATCCTGTCCGATTCGTGTATTTCCGGATAAGATCTGCGGAATAATGGCGGCATCCGCCTTGCTGATCCTGTCAATGGCTTTGGCATATCGTGCATATTTTTCCACGGTTGTGTGTGACAGATGATATTCCTGTCCAATCCGTGCGGATACGCCATACCTACTGGCATCAATCTCTGGAGCTTTCCCCAACAATGTAGGGGAAAGCTCATTGCCGGAGTATTGGTTGAGCCCGGACGCGTTTCTCGCGCCGATCCGTTTTTCGGCTTCGAACCGCTTACCAATCAGGTATCGTCGGGTTTCCTCGGATATATTGCGCCGTCCCATTTGATTCACGCATATCCATGCGACAGCGTCGTCCCGGCTTTGCAGTTGAATGGACCTGACCTCGAAGGATAGATTGTGACTGGTGCAAATCGCTAGCCTGTTATGGCCATCCAGGACGATATTATTCCAGATCGTCAGAGGTTCCCGGCAGCCATCTCGCAGGATACTCATCTCGAGCAATTCTTTCTCTTTGCTGGACAGTGTAGGGATTAGACGTTGGAATTCCGGATCGATGATAAAATGGCGTTTCATGAAGTGGACAGACTTCCTTCCAGAATCTTGTTTACTTTGAGGTTTCCAGACGAACAGCCTGATCCATTTTGAAAATGACACACTGCCGGTCAAGGCAGGCAGTGGCATGAATTTTATAGGAGTGATTCTGATCCCAGTCTCCGCAATCGGAGAGTTCACCCAATAGAGAGCGGCTGTAAATCTCATAACACCGCGCGTATTCGATGCCGATGTTCGGAACACGATGAGCCCGTGTATCGGTAAAATCCGTTACCTGGACCGCTACGGTCTTTTCATTGGGATTGACCAGGAGGCGGACATACTTGGGATTTTGCAGTTCCTGCAGCGTCCGTTTGAAGATACGGATGCGGCTTTTACGGAAATCGACTACAATACAGGCATCATTCATGCTGGGCTCCTTCTTCCGGCGTATCCGGTAAAGCATTCTCTCGATGACGCTTCTCGTCTTTCACCCCGAAAACGGCATATCCGTCAAAAATATTGATCTGCAGGGCTTTTCGATGTTCCTCAACCGGCAATCCGAACTGACCTTTCCATGCCTCCGGGAAAACGGGCGTTCTTGAGACCCGCTGCCTTTCCATACCATTCTGATCGTGAATGAGTTGACGTTGGAAAACCTGTGTCGACGCCAAATCGAATACAAAGACATACTCGCCCTGGCTTTCGATTTGCTTGCCGATGATTTTATACCGGTGGTTGATATTCCATTGCATGAGTTCAGCAAGCATGACGATCAGAAGCTCGCAACTGACTTGCTTTGGCGTTCTCTTGGCATTGCACCAGCAGTAAGAGTCCTTCACATCTTCGCTGCAGGGCCGGATCACCAGCTTCCGCTGATCCTGGTTGACAAGCGCCTGGACAAAGTCGGTTGTGGCGGCTTTTCGCAAACAGGTCGTATTGACGTAAAGCTTTTTATTGTAGAATGTGATGGACGGTTCCCGTCGATGCGCAAAAAACTCGCCCCGCACCACCTGATACCCATCATAGGTGAAGGAGGGATCGCTCTCCACATCGATATTCCCAGGAATCAGGTCATTGGGAAACGATGTCTGCTCTGGTTGCCTGTCTTCAGAAACAGGTGATTCTGCTGGGATAGAATCCCCAGTTGGTGATGATGGAGCGCTTTGCGGATGCAGCGGCGGCAATATCCTCGACATGAAGCTGCTGTGGTTATTGTTCTCATCCATTGAGCGTTGTCTCCTGATTGATGGTCGTTAAGATGGACTCTATTCCTAACTGCAAATCGTCGGTACTGGAAGGATTGACATCTTTACCTTTTGTATAGGGTGCGCCTTTATGCAATACATCCCATTGCCCGTCGCGGTCGATGGCGGCAAGCTCCGGTGATTGTTCATGACAATAGACATCACGGCCAAACGAGTACGCCCATTCTTCGGGGAATGCCGTCAACCGTTTTGTCGAGCTGGATGCGAGCGGTTGAATGCCCTGTGCGGATAACACTGCGGACATATCCACTCTGTCTTCGGATTCGCTTGCAGAATGAATAGGGAGGGAAATCACTGTTTCACACAGATCAAACAGCAGGACGACTTCCTGCCCTTTCTGGCGGCGAACCCCACGGATTCGATATTTGTTCTCGGGCTTCCAGCCCAATATCTCAAAGATGGTTGGGAGAAAGGCGCCGCCTCGAATCGGCTTGCAGATGCTTTTATGCTGATAAACCTTGGCCCAGACAACGCCATGGCGATTGTCCTTATCGGTGGGGCGAACCGCCAGGCGATGATGGATGGGATCAAACAGCAGTTCCACAGTTGCCGTATTGTGAAGCTTCAGAACGCACTGTTTGGAGAAGAGCAACTCTGATGGTGAAAACGTAACCGATATATCATTGCATGATCTGAAGAATTGTGATCGGACGATCTCATACCCACGCAAATCAAACTCTCCGGCCTGAACCTCCTTTTCCCGGAAGGATACAGAAGGCAGGGGACTGATATCATTAAGACTTTGCACAGCGTCCAGATAGTCTTCCTTGGAAAAGCCTGACCATCTGGGATTGATCTCAACAAAACCACATAAAGCCCCTGAGTCAATCACATGCAGGCTTGGGAGCAGACCTTTATACCCATACTTTGAGTTTGTGATCAACCGCTGTGTGGCAATAAAGTCATCACGCGTGATAATGCCTTCATGATGATTCTTCTTGATATACTGATTTCGATTCTGACGGTTCTTCTTGGATTTATGATCCAGATAGTTCGGCGTATATGTTTTTCTGGCAATGATATCGCCGCAGTGCCGTTCATTTTGGAGCACAGACAAAACAGTACCCGGTGTCCACCGTGTATTACCGCGTTTCGTTTTTCGCCCCAGCTGCATCAGGGTCTGCGCTATCTGTTGGCAGTTATATCCGTACAGGTACATAAAGAAGCACAGCCGGACCGTCATTGCCTCGTCTTCATTGATTGTCAAATTGCCATCTTCATCAACATCGTAGCCCAATAGCGCTGGGGTCAGGAAGATTCCCCTGGAAAACCGCATCTCAATGGAGGCGTTGATGATATCGCTTTTGGTGTGCGACTCTTCCTGTGCCAGGGTTGCCAGAAACGTAATAGTCATCTCACTCTTGGGATCCAGAGTATACATATTTTCGGTTTCAAACAGGATACCCACCGGCTGTGGTAAAGCGGCGAGTTTTCGGATATATCCGATACAGTCCAGCGTATTGCGGGCGAAACGCGGCACACTTTTGGTGATAATCAAATCGATTTTTCCGTTTTCACAATCCTCAATCATCTGCACAAATGCATTGCGATGGTTCAAGGATGTTCCGGATATACCCTCGTCGGCATAGATGTCAACAAGCTTCCATTGAGGATTGCGATTGACCATATCCTGATAATAATTTTTCTGCAATTCGTAGGAAGAGGTTTGATTCAAATCGTCCGTGGATACACGTGCATAAACGGCTACCCGTTTTTCCGCCGTATCATCGAATATACTTGTGACTTTTATTGCCGGAATGACTTCCAGTTCGTCTCGGTTTATCCCTTTATAGCGTTCCCGAACACGTGCTTTTTGCTGTTCGTTTTTGCCCATGGCTGACAACCTTTCTGTTGCGTGCATTTACATGAAGTATAACAAGCGCTCAGCATAAAAAACATGACCCAACTGTTCAAGTTTTCGTGGGAAAACCTGCACAATTTGGTCATGTTCGATAATTGGGCGTATGATACAGTATTCTGCGTGAGATATTGACATGGTAAACGCTGGGTATTCTTCAGGAGCCGTACTCAATAGGATATGTTCATGTTCAAGAATTTTGGAGGTGTAACATGAGCATCAACTATGAGAAACTCGGCGATCGGATTCGGACTCAAAGGAAAAAGGAAGGAATAACACAGGCACAGTTGGCGGAGACGCTGATTATGACGGAAAGCTTCATCAGCAGGATTGAAAATGGAAAGCAATCCGCAGCACTCGAAACATATGTGGGAATTGCGCTGAAACTAAACTGCACGTTGAACGATCTGGTGCAGGACAGCTTTCCGGATCGGAGTTGCCTGGGAAATGAAATTCTGGATGAAATCATGGATTGTTCTGCGGATGAACGGGATTTCTTGCTGAGTGTCATTATCGCCATGAAACGGGATTTGCGTAAATAACAAGCAATATCAGGTGGGTTCAAACAAAGAATGGTTGCACACAGTTTTTTATGATATAATGTAGCAAATCTAGACAGGAGGCGTCATTATGTTGAAAGAGTTTAGAGAGTTCGCTGTTAAGGGCAACGTGATGGACCTGGCGGTTGCTGTGATCATCGGTGCAGCGTTTGGCAAGATTGTAAGCTCGCTAGTGAACGATGTTATCATGCCCGTGATCGGCTTGATCGTTGGTGGTATCGATTTCGCATCGCTAAAAATCGTACTCACACCAGCTGTGGGGGATGCAGCGGAAGTCGCGATCCTATATGGTACGTTTATCCAGACGATTGTGGATTTCCTGCTGATCGCGCTAAGCGTTTTCTTCGTTGTTAAATTGGTTGGGAAGCTAAAGAAAAAGGAAGAAGAGAAACCCGCGGCGTATGCCGAACCGGCTGAAGACATTGTGCTGCTGACAGAGATTCGCGACCTACTGAAGGCAAAATAAAACCTCTGGCAGGCGGTTTAGTGCTGCTTAATGTCGTTAGAATTCCGGTGGAATCGTTGCTGTTGTTTGATAATGATTAGCATGAGAATGATTAATTTCGCCGTGCACGTACGTAGCTCAGCTGGAAAGAGTGACAGACTCCAACTCTACATAAACCTTTATGAAAAGATTATGAAGCCTCCAAGAGGCTTCTTTTGTTTTGTCCCCCCCGCCGTGAGCGTAGCTGTTCATAGTAGCGCTTATATTGGAATGTCCAGCGATAGTTTGAAGCGTTTTGATAGTATTCCAAAGCTTTCATCAAAAGATATATGAAGAAGCCGCCTTGTTGGCGGCTATGCACGATTGGTTTAAACTGAAAATCTACCAAATTGTCAGTGGTGTCCATCCTTGATTGGGACAACAGGAACCCATAACTCTGTAGCAGGTTCATGATCGGGCGCATAGTGGCACTCCACGATTGGCGCATCGGCCAGATCGTACCCCGAATTGGGCAGCCATTCGGTGTAAAGTCTTTCCCATGCATTATGCACATCGGGGAACACTGCCCAAGTTGTAGCAGGCAGCACTAACTTCTCCATGCCCTCGGGAACAGCGCCCTCATACCGGACAGCAATAATGTAGTCAAAGGTTTCGTCATCAATGCGTGGTTTGTTTCCGATGATCCCCAGCAGACTCTCCAGCTTGCATTGGGGCCTCTCCCAAGACATGTCGATGAGTTTTGGGAGGAATCCTCCCTCCATCTAGCGGTGCCATATCCCTGGAACGACCTCAAAGGCAGTACGCGTGTTTACCGTAAATCGGCGGCCAACGACGCGAAGATCATCCAATTCTTCCAGACGATAGTTCATGGGTACATCTCCTTGCAGCTTTAAGTGAAAGGAGAGCTTCGGATAGTGGGTAAACTGTATACCATGTGTACGCGCCTGCGTCGGCAGTAGATGATGTTGCCGATAAAAGGCTCTGGCGAATGCATCCGCGGATTCATAACCGTACTTGACCGCCACGTCGATCACCTGTTCACCATCCGCAAGATCGCGAGCGGCCACACTGATCCGACGGCGACGAATGTACTCGGAGAGCGTAAAATTCGTAACGGCAGCAAACAGCCTGGGGAAATGACAGGCAGAAGTCAGTGCCGCGTGAGCGATTTCGTCATAGTCCGTTTTCTCGGTAAGGTGCTCCTCGATGTAGTCCAAGGCGCGGTGCATGCGTTCAACCCAATCCATCTGATCGCTCCTTTCCTGAAAAAAGGATAGCATATACCTTCGGGAGTTACCCGACTTTTACTGTTCATTATTTTACAGGATTAAGTGATTGTTTTCAACGAGTGATCCACGAACTTGGCTGGAATTCTCGAACGGCCTTCTCCCCGTTGAATTGCTTCCAGAGCCGTATGATCAGGTCGCAGCGCAGCGGATCGGCTTCGATGGTCTGGCAGGCGCGCCCAGATTGCTCGGTGGCGATGATCGTCGTGCCGTAGCCCGCAAAGGTATATGCTCAATTTGATTAAAACAAAATCTTGAGTTCAACCTGAAAAATATGTATAATACGAAGATAAACAGTTGATCGGCAGATTTCTCCTGAATGATATATTTCACCTATGGAGATTAAACATGATAGAAATAAATCTTGAAACTGGAGCGCTCAACGATACAGTTAGTGTTGTGTAAGTATTTATGTTATATTAGCGATATATTATTGTGCCGTATACGGTTCGAAACAATATGGAGTGCATTGCCCTTTCCGGATTTCTTATTGATCATGCAGAAAGTTTTGGTGGTACTGAGTGCTCCGCAAAAATGGGCCCGGCGGCCAAACAGAATCTGGTTTAACAGCCATCAGTATATTCCGCAGCAACAAGTATGCTTTTATCGTTATAATCATTGCAGTATTGTTTCTTTGCAGTTTGTATTTCGGCTTCCAATGGAACGTATACCAGAGCGCTGCCAAGTCAGAAGCCATCAATCTTGCACAGGCAGTCGAAGCGCTTTTCCATGAAGATCATATCAAGGAACTGTCCGCAAGCCCGGATGATTTGGGCAAACCTGAGTACGAATCTGCGAAAATCGGGTTAATGCAGCTTGTGAAAACCTCAAACAACATTCGCTTTGCTTACATGTATGGCGAGCAAAATGGTAACATCGTGTTTTGGGTCGATTCCGAACAACCGGATTCTCCGGACTACTCACCGCCCGGGCAGGTCTATCAGGAAGCTTCAGCTGCTACCTGGCAGCCGCTTCTCACAGGCGAAGCAGTCCTTACAAATCCCGAAACCGATCGGTGGGGCACTTGGATCAGCGCGCTTATACCGATCGCAGATCCAGCCACTGGCGGCACCATTGCCGTGCTGGGGCTGGATTTTGATGCGGCGGCATGGTATGCAGATATATGGTCGAACATGGTTCCGGTTATCATGATTATAGCCATTATTCTGGTGCTGTGCGCTTCGCTGATGCATATTTGGCTTCATCGCCAGTTATATAAAAATCTAAGCCGGAAACTGGAGTTGGACGAAGCCCTGTATCACAGCGTTTTCGAGCAGGCGCCAATCGGGATAGCGGTTGTGAAGAATACAACCATTGCCTCACCATCTCTTTTAGGTGATATCAGTGTTAACCCTGTATTCCAGCAAATTCTGCAGCGAACCAGCCAGGAGCTGCAGAATGTCAAATGGACTGAAATCACGCATCCGGACGATGTGCAGGCCGATATCGATCAGTTTGACCGATTTCAAAAAGGCGAGATCGACAGCTATTCCATGGAGAAACGTTATATACGTCCGAATGGTTCCGTCATTTGGACGCATATGAAAATTTCCCCTTTGGTTAGTCTTCCTTTTCGTAGAACCATGCATTTATGCCTGTTGGAAGATATCTCGCAGCGTAAAAATGCCGAGGATAAGCTCAAGGAAAGCGAACGCAGTAAATCGGTTCTTCTCTCCAATCTCCCCGGCATGGCATACCGGTGTGATTTCGATCGCGATTGGACTATGCATTTCGTTTCGGATGGCTGCTATAAGTTAACGGGTTATACTCCGTATATGTTGATTGGTAATAATAAAATAGCGTATAACAGTATCATTGCGCCGGAGTACCGGGAGTATATCTGGGATCAATGTGGTGTTGCTCTGGGAAATGGGACCTCGTTTAGATTCGAGTACGAAATCATCGCTGCGGATGGAAGCCGCAAATGGGTGCTGGAAATGGGCGAGGGTGTGTATAACGAACAGGGCGAAGTCGAAGCGCTGGAAGGGATCATACTGGATATTACAGACCGCAAGAAGTTCGAAGAACAATTACAGCAAATGTTATCACGCACACAAAACATGATTAACAATCACCAGGCCGTCATGCTTTTGCTGGAGCCGTACTCGGGCGCGATCATTGAGGCCAATCAAGCCGCAACCGAATTCTATGGATACACTAAGGATGAGCTCCTTAGCATGTCAATCCAGGATATCAACATGCTGGATAAGGAGGAAATCCGGTTATTGCGCCTGAAAATATTGGAAAAAGGGCGTAAATACTTCACATTTCCACACCGTTTGAAAAACGGAGAGATCAGAATTGTGGATGTCTACAGCAGCCCCATCGAGTATGACGATCGGAAAGTCCTTTTCTCCATCATTTTCGATGTAACAAAAAGGGAAGAAATTGCAAGGCAGAACGAATATTTAGCATATCATGATTATCTGACCGGCTTGTATAACCGCAGGTTTTATGAAGAAGAATTCCGGCGCCGTAACGAAAGGAACCTGTTCCCCATTGGGGTGTTTTTGGGGGATATCGACGGTTTCAAGGAGTATAACGATACATACGGCCATGCCGAAGGTGATAAGATACTACGAAAAGTGGCAGTAAATCTGAGATCTATGGTGGAGAAGGACGGAACGCTTGCTCGCATTGGCGGCGACGAATTTGCCATTATCGTATCCGGAGTGGATAAGGTCGAGATGCGCAAGTGTTTGGATAAGCTCAATCACGAGTCCGACAATGACAACAGTGGTGCTTCTCCGGACGAGCTTCCTACAATCTCCTGGGGATATGCGCTGCAAAGAGATGCGGGCGATACGCTGGACACACTGGAAGAAGAAGCGGAACCTGGCTTACCACCCCGTTCGTCACCCTGTATACTTCCTTTTATCGGTATGGGTATTCCGTCATCGGTGGCGGGCAGATCGTCATCCCCCTGATGATTCAGGATCTGATTGAAACGCAATCGCTGATCTCGCTGCAGGATTTCCTGTCAGGCTACGCCGTGGATCAGGCCATCCCCGGCCCCCTGTTCAGCTTTGCGGCGTTTGTCTCATCCCGTTCCTTTGCCGGGAGCGGTTTCTCGTTTCTGGCGGGTCTTGTTGGCGGTTTGAGTATCTTCCTGCCGGGGATATTGCTTGTTTTCTTCATGTTTCCCTTGTGGAAGTCCATGCGGCAGAACACACGCGTCGGTCATTTCTTGAAAGGGGTCACCGTGACAGCCGCCGCCCTGATTACCATGACCGCCATCAACCAATCCATGGCGTTGCCGGTGAACTTTGCCGTGTACGGTGTTGTTGTGGTCGGCACCTTGCTATTATTGTCAAAAAAGGTTCCCGCGCCGCTCATCGTTGTGGCGGCCGTGGCGCTGGGATTTTGGGTGTAATTGTAAGCCGCCCTTATCTCTTATCTTGACATTATGAATCTAAAATGTAGTGTTTCATGCCATATTGATATTAATGATGCGTTTCTGGAGAAAGGTGCTGTTGGATAAGCGCTGCTCGGCTCAAGCAATGTATTCAGCCCAAATTAAGTTCGGGTCGTAAAAGAATGGTGTTTGTGTATGAAGAAAATGGGTCGGGTTCTCTTTTTTGCATCCAGTTTTCTCCTTCCAATTCTCCCGCACACGCCTTCCTTTAGGGAAGAAATGTAGCGGTTCCTCACGCATGTCTCACTGCCGTTTTTCTGCATTTTATCGCCGCAGCTGACACATCGATGATCAGCCCGTCAATATGTTCGTTCATCTTTTTTGGCAGCGCCATACGCTTATCGGCAACGTTTTCTCGGGGTTTTTTTGTCATTCCCATGGTATGGCGAAAATTACACCGTCGAAAAAACGCTATCCCCGATAGATTGAACTCGGACTTTGTGATTGCGCTCAACGATTACGCAAAGGATATCGCCTTTACTGGCGCACAGCCAGCGTTTGATTATTACGCAGCTATAGAGGTTTCTTCACCTGATGCCGTTCTAAACGACATGGAGTCGGTTTCACTGCCTGCCGGCAGGTATGCTGTGTTTACCTTTCGGGGAAAATCGAAAGATTCTACACAGCCTATGATTGACTTCATCTATAAGGAATGGTTATTGAAATCCAGCTACCAGCTCAACGAGTCGGCCAGATACGACTTTGTGCGATATGGTGAAGCTGTTGATGAGAAAGGAGAAAGTCACATAGAAGTGTGGCTGCCTGTTAAATAAGTTGCATTATTCAAACTGCCAAAGCGTGCACGGCATCTGCGTGCCGCGAACAGCGCCTGTTGTCTTGAAGGGGCGCAGGGCATGCCGGAAGCAATCGTCTGCGGGGGCGATTGTTCCGCCGGCGCGCATCTGTTCAAACGCAATTTTCCCGTCGTTGCCCAGAATGAAGGTAATCTCCTCCAGCCATTCCCGGTTCCCGGTTTTCGGGTTCTGCCGGTAGCGGGCGATCATGCTGAACAGCACATCATCCAGCGATTGCTTCTCCTGTGTTGCCCTGCGAATGTCAGCGTCAACCTGCATCAAATAGAACATACCGCGCCCATAGGGGATGCGGGTGATATCGGGGTCGGCAAACAACCGGGTACCCGCTTCCTCGTTTGTGATTCGGATATGAGGATTTTCATAGTATTGTCTGGCGCGTCTGTTCATTTCGGCGGCCAGCTCTGCCCGGCTGATCAAGGCGTTTCGCCAAAGCAGCGCGGCGGAGTAATATTCTGCCATGCCCTCAACGTACCAGGTGCAGGCGCCAAAGGGCTCGTCGTCCATATGAACCCAGCTGTGAATCATCTCATGGGCGAATAGGAACTTGTTCATCACGGGCTGCTGATTATCGGGGCAGATCATCATGTAGGAACGCCCAAGCGCCGTGCCGCCCTGCTTTTCATCCTTTGCCCTGCGGATAAAGATGCTGTACTGGCCGTTGCCGTCCTGAAAAAAGTGCGACAGCACCGTATAGGTATCGCGGTTCCAGGCTGCGATTTCCGTGAAATTATAATCCTGATCGGCAAGCCAATAGAACGCGAACCGATCGCTGACCACGCTTTTCACATGCCCGGCGCAGTAGAACGCTTCGGTCAACATGGATGGCGGGCCGGTGACAGTCGCCCTGCCGGAGCCATATGTCCACACGCCCTGAGAACCCTGCGGCATTTGCGACAGATTCCAATCCACGGTTATGTCGTAGAGCCCGCCCGCAAACAGCGGTAAGAAGGTCATTCCCGATCCGGTGATGCCTCCCGGCTCAATCCCCAAATCAAAACATGGATTCGATCCGGCTTGTCCAAGAACCGCCGCATAGGCTACGGTCACTGCGCCGCTGGTAGCCCGCTGCGCTTTGTAGTGGTGCAGTTCCGCATGCATCGGCGATTCGGTTTCGATGCGGTAGTGCAGGGGACCGTTTTCGTCGCGTATCTCCATCGTGTCGCTGATATCGACAAACGTCTTGTTCGTCACGCGTTTGTACAGGGAAAACAAAGGCGCGTCCTGCTTCGCGAGTATATTGGCGCGGATACGGACGGCGATGCTTTGTATCCCTGTTCCATTCCATACGGGGGTGAGGAGCACCTCGATAGAGGAACCGTTCATTCGTTTGCCTTTCCTGTTCCTTCAGGCCGGAATCATTTCACCTTTCGCCCGCCCAGGAATACACTTTCGATGTTTTGAGAATCTCCCAAGCAGGTGATGGACTGCAGCGGATTACCCTTGACCAACACAATGTCCGCAAGCTTGCCCGCTTCCAGCGATCCGGTTTCGCTGTCGGATCGGGTCAGGTACGCGCCGTGGATGGTGCCGGCCTTGATCGCTTCCATGGGCGTCATACCGGCCTTGACCATCGCGTGGAATTCTTCGCCGAGCTTGGCATACGGCGTATTTTTGGAGTTGGAATAATCCGTACCCAGCGCGATACGGATACCGGCCTTGCGTGCCATGGCAATGGTTTCGATATTGCACTGTGCAGTCGTTTCGACCTTCTTTTTCATCCAGTCCGGTAGCCCGGGGAAATTCGCCACGCCCAGGGAAACGGCCAATGTGGTAACCAGCGTCGCGTTCTTTTCGGCCATCAGGTCAATTTCCCGCTGGGTCAGCACAACGCCGTGCTCAATACAGGTCACCCCGGCCAGCAGCGCCTGGTACGCGCCCTCGTTGCCCGTACAATGCGCGGCAACGTAGCTGTGGTGGCGCTGGGTTTCTTCAACGATGACCCGGAGCTCCTGGGGGGAAAACTGCACGTCGTCAATCCTGTCGGTCGGCGAGGATACCCCTCCGGTCGCGCAGATCTTGATGAACTGCGCGCCGATACGAAACTGCTCGCGCACCGCGAGCAGGCAATCTGCCTCTCCGTCGCACAGGCGGAAGTACGTGGAGGACCGGTTGATGTCGGCCTTGCTCATGTACGGATCCATATCGATATGGCCTGAGGTGATTCCCAGTATTCTACCGCCGGGCATAATGCGCGGCGCGCGGAGTATGCCCCGTTGCTGCGCCCTGGACAGGTACAGCCCGGCTTCGCTCATGTCGCGGATGCCTGTAAACCCCGCATCCAGAAGCACGCCCGTTTGGTAGGCCGCGCCCAGCAGCTGATCGCCGAAGAATTTACCGTCCGCGAAGTCGCCAGCGTCCTCATGCCCGACCAGGTGCGCATGTACATCGAAAAAGCCGGGCAGAATCGTATCGGCGCTGATCACTTTGGCGTTTTCCGGCATTGAGAAGCCCGCCTCCGCGCCTGCATAGGCGATACGGTCTCCCTGTATGGCAAGAATACCGCGCTCAATCGGCTCGTTCGATACGCCGTCGATGAGCCTGCCTTTGATGATAAAATCGAACATATGCCGCCTCCTCAGGAGCTGAAGGACAGGCCCTGCACCAGCGCGCTCGGGCTGCCGATCGTATAGGTTTCCAGATAAAAATTATCAAAATCCAGGTCGTTTGCCACGCTTTTTATATTGGCAAACAAATCCCGCAGGTTGCCCGCCACAGTCAGCTGGGAAAGGGAACCAACCGGATGGCCGTCCCGGTAGTAAACACCGCCGCAGGGGATGGAAAACTCGCCGGAAACCACGTTAACCGAATGGAACAAATCCAGCGAATAGGTCAGGAGAATGCCGGTGCCCATGCTTTGGATCAGCGCATCCTGCGTTTGCGCGCCCGGCTCCACATACAGAATCGCCGGAACCGTCGTTAGCGCAATGGGCATACTTCCGGTCATGCGGGCGACACGCCCCGCGCTTCCGGTGGATGGCATGCCGGCTGCGTTTCCGGATGCCAGGGTATACAGCGGTGTGCGCAAAAGCCCGTTTTCCACCAGCCTTGTAGGTTGAATCTGTGTGCCTTCGCTGTCCACAAGCCAGGCCTGCCCAAGCATCGGGTGCGATGGGGCGTTTGTCATATTCAGCGCGGGGCTGCCAATGCGTGTGCCCTGCGCGCGGTGGAAGATGGAGTTGCCCGAAAGCATAGCCTGCCCGGATAACGTCATCCATGCCGTCATCAAAATATTGCGCATGACACGGCCCGAAAGCACCGCCGGGTAGCTGCCGGATTGCAGAACGTAGGGGGGAAGCCCGCCGCCGTCATAGGCGTTGCCATCGGCGGCTGCGGCGGCGGCGAAGGCCTCGGCATCCAGCGCGTCGGGTGAAGGAGCGCTGATATATGCGTATCCGGGCGTGTGCTTTCCGCCGCGTTTCATTGTGACCTGTAAAATGCTCTCCAGCCAGTGCGCTTCATAGACGGCATCCAGGCCGAAGGAGTTCACGGTATGTGTCTTTCGCGAACACAGGTTGACCTGGCAGCCGATGACGGATTCCACCGTATCAATCTCGCCTGCCAGCTTCTCGCTGCGGATGCCAAACTGTATCGCATCCTCTATGCTGCCTGTTTTTGATGGCTTGCCCAAACGAAGCGTACCCGCCGGGTTCATGATCTGCGGAGGAGTGTCCGATGCATAAGCGACGCTTTCCACCGCGCGCCGGATGATATCAGCCGGAACCTCATCATACTTTTCGGAATAGGCAATCCCGGTTTGCTGCGCCGTGGCGCGGACATAGAACTTGGTTACGCTGCCGGATTGCCCGTCCGCAACGGTTCCGCCTTGGATGTTCAGGGCGGTTTTGGTCACGTTTTCGGCGTTGACTTCCGCCGCTTGGATAGAATCGGGCAGGGAGGCGAACGCCTGCTGGTAACGGCTTACATCAATCATCCCAAACCGCCTTTCCCGCCCACGAGCATCTCGGCGATGCGGATGCGCGGCCCGCTTGCCGTGTTGGCGCAGAAGCCGGATGTTGCGCCGCAGAACGAGCCGCCCCCGTCCTCGGCTATGACAGTCTTGCCGACACGGTCAATCTTCAGCATGGTTTCATCGCCGCGTCCCGAGAGCATCGCGCCCTTCACCTGGCGGTCGATTTTGCCGTTCTTGATCCAATATGCAGTCTCAGCCATCAGCGTAAATTCGCGCCCGCCGGTGCCGCCGCCGATGGCGGTGACGAACAGGCCTTCCGGCGTATCACGTATCATGGCGTCCTCATCGTCCTGCCCGGCGGCCAGATAGGTGTTGCTCATCCGGGCGGCCGGCGCGTATTTATAGTTTTGCCGTCTGCCGCTCCCGGTCGGGGCAAGCCCAAGCTGCAGCGCGCCGAGCCTGTCGACGAAAAAGCCCTTCAAAATGCCGTTTTCGATCAGGGTATTCTTCTGGCGGGGCATTCCCTCGTCGTCGATACGGCTTGAGGCGTACATACCGGGCATGGTGCCGTCGTCGATCAGGGTTACCTTGGGCGACGCGATTTGCGCTCCGCGCCGGTCCCAGAATAATCCCTTGTCCTTCAGGGTGTTGGTTTCCAGCTGATGTCCGCAGGCTTCATGGAAAAACACTCCGGTGCAGCTTCCGGCCTCCAGAATCACCGGGACCCTTGCGCTGGGGGCGTCGGCGGCGGTCAGCACGCTTTCCATTTCGCGGATGAAGCGCGTCATGTGGGGGATGTACGCGCCGCCCGATAACGCTTCAAAGCCCGCCGCTACGGCAAAATCACTGAAGCGGCTTGCGGCGCCGTGTTCATTCTCGATCAGCGGGATGTAGCGCAGGCGGGTTGTGACCCGCCGGTCATGGGCGTCCGTGCCCTCGGTATTGACCACATGCACGGTCTGGTCGCGGTCGAAATAGGTCAGCTTGATGCCGCGCAGGGAGCTTGTCACAGCGCGGGCGGCGCAATCCGCTTCCCTGAGTATGGCAATTTTATCCTGATGCTGAACTGTCGACGGATAGACCAAAACGGGACAGGGATTGGCGATTTCCAAAGCTTTGGGCGGCAGCAGCTGCGCGCTGCCGTTGCCTGTAAGACCCAGAATCGCCGCCGCACGCTTCACCGTCTGCAATAGCGATGATTCCGTCTGGTCGTTGGTGTATACATAGGTGCTGCGCTTGCCAGCGAACACATTGATGCCAACGCCGGAGGTGCGCTGCTGCGCGATCCCGCCCACGGCTCCGTCATAGTCAATGGAGGTCTCCTCGCAGTCCTCCATAAATAGCTCGGCAAAATCCGCGCCCAGATGGAGCGCGTGTTCCAGAACCGCTTGTATTGTTTGAGATTTCAGCATGCGTTCTCCTCAGTCTGCGTGGTGGCAGGCAACGAAATGCGCGGGCGTAATCTCCCGCAGCTGCGGGCGCTCCGCGGCGCAGCGCTCTGTGGCCTTGGGGCAGCGGCTGCGGAAGCTGCATCCGCCGTCCAGATTGATGGGATTGGGTACATCGCCGGACAGCAGAATGCGCCTTCTGTGCTTTTCAACCACCGGATCCGGAATGGGGATGGCGGAGAGCAGCGCGCTTGTATAGGGGTGGTAGTGATGCTCATACAGCGATTGCGCGGGAGCGAGCTCTACAATGGAGCCCAGATACATCACCGCGATCCGGTCGGATATCTGCTTGACCAAGGACAGGTCATGGGTAATGAACAGGTAGGAAAGCCCCATTTCCTTTTGTAAACGCATAATCAGGTTGACGATCTGCGCCTGGATGGACACATCCAGCGCCGAAACAGGCTCATCGCAGATAATCAGCTCTGGCTCCACGGCAAGCGCGCGCGCAATGCCGATACGCTGGCGCTGTCCCCCCGAAAACTCGTGGGGGAAGCGGTTGGCGTGTTCCTGGTTGAGGCCGACCATATCCAGCAGCTCCAGTACGCGGTCGTTGCGCTTTTTGCCTTTATACAGGTGATGGATTTCCAGCCCCTCGCTGATGGACTGCCGTACAACATGCAGCGGATTGAGCGAGGCGTACGGATCCTGATAGATGATCTGTACGTTTTTATGATACGCAAGGTTTTCCCTGCGGTTGTAGCTCCAGATATCCTTGCCTTTATACAGGATGGACCCTTCATCGTTTTGATACAGCTTTACCAGTGTCCGGCCCAGCGTTGTTTTCCCGCAGCCGGACTCGCCGACAAGGCCTAGCGTTTCACCCTTGTAGATGGTCAGGCTCACGTCGTTCACGGCCTTGAGCACGCCGCTTTTCACTTGAAAATGCTTGCTGACCGATTTGAGCTCCAGCAGTGTTTTGTCAGCCATTTTCCTTGCCTCTCTTTTCAATCACATCGGCGTACTGCTCTTTGGCATCCTGCGCGTACAGCCAGCATGCGGCACAGTGCTCCGGCTCCTCAAAATCAAAGAAAGGCGGCTGCTGCTGGGCGCAGATATTCATGGCGTGGCGGCACCTGGCCGCAAACGCACAGCCCTTGGGCGGGCTGATCAGATCGGGCGGCGTGCCGGGGATATACTCCATCGCGCCTTTAACAGGGGCATCCAGCCGGGGGATGGAATACAACAGCCCCCAGGTGTAGGGATGCTTGGGATTGCTGAAGATATCGTCCACAGCGCCGTGCTCCACAATTTTGCCCGCGTACATCACATACACGCGCTGAGCCATGTTGGCCACCACGCCCATATCATGCGTGATCAGCACAATGGCGGCGTCGATCTTGGTTTTCAGCGAGTTCATCAGGTCGATGATCTGGGCCTGAATGGTTACGTCCAGCGCCGTGGTCGGCTCATCCGCAAACAAAACCGCGGGATTGCAGACCAGCGCCATCGCGACCATAATGCGCTGGCGCATACCGCCGGACAGCTGAAACGGGTAGGCCCTCATGTTGCGCTCGGGTGAGGGGAAGCTGACCAGCCGCATCATTTCCAGCACCCGCGCATCGGCCTCCTCACGGGTGGCCTTGTTGTGCTGCAAATAAGCCTCGGCAATCTGCCTGCCTACGCGCATGGTGGGGTTTAGGTAGGTCAGCGGGTCCTGGAAGATCATGGACATATCGTTGCCCTGCAGCTCGTGTAGCCTGTTCTTGTCGGCCTTGGCAAGGTCCTCGCCACGGAACAGAATCTGCCCTTTTTGGATGCTGCCGGGCTTGGACAAAAGACCCATGACCGTCTGGATGGATACGGTTTTGCCGCAGCCGGATTCGCCGACGATCGCGATGGTTTCCTTCTCGCTTACGTGCCAGCTCACGCCGCGAACCGCCTGCACCTCGCCCGCCTGGGTAAAGAATGAAATTGTCAGATCCTCAACCGTAAGCAATGCTTTTTTCATGCTATCTCCTTATGCTCGCAGTTTGGGGTCCAGCGCGTCGCGCAGTCCGTCGCCCATGAGGTTAAAGCAAAGCATGGTCAGGCTGACGAACGAACACGGAATGATGAACTGGTAAGGATAATTTTTGAAAACATCCGCCGCGTTGCTGATCAGCTGACCCCAGCTGGGATTGGGCGGGGCAATGCCAAGCCCGATAAAGCTTAGAAACGCTTCGGCGAAAATAATCATGGGAATCGTCAGCGTAATGCCGACAACCATGATGCCCATGGTGTTGGGCAGCAGGTGCCGGAAGATGATGCGCACCGGCGACGCGCCAAGCGTCTCACTTGCCATCACAAACTCGCGCGCTTTGATTTGCAGCACCATCCCGCGCGCGGAGCGCGCGGAGCCCATCCAGCCTGTCAGGGTAAACGCAATGATGAGCGTACTGATATTGCCGCTGCCCATCACCACAATGAGCAGGATGTTATAGATCATGGTCGGTATGCCCATGAGGATATCAATCGTCCGCATCATGATCATATCCACCTTGCCGCCGAAATACCCGGAAATCCCGCCCATGACCATGCCGATGGCAAAGGGGAACAGCGTCGCAAGAATGGCAATCAGCAGCGAAACGCGCCCGCCGACCCATACCCGCGTCCACAGGTCGCGGCCCAGCGTATCGGTGCCGAACCAGTGCTGCGCCGAAGGCGCGCTGTTGATCGCGGTGTAATCGTTGCTGTAGTAGTTATAGGGGTTCATCATCGGCCCGAACAAGACCAGCAGCACCAGCAGCACCAATATGATGGCGCTGACCAGCGCTGTTTTGCGCTTTTTGAAGGTACGCCATACGTCCTTGAGGTAGGTCGTTTGCGGGCGCACCATTTCCTCGGTTTGCAGAAGGTCAGGGTTGAGGCTTTCGTATAATTGATTTCTATCCATATCCGTCACCTACTCCAAGCGTATGCGGGGATCGACCACGCCGTACAGCAGATCGACAAGTAAATTCATCGTCACAAGGATGGTCCCATAAAATATCGTCAAGCTCATAATCAGCGGATAATCAAGCGTTGTAACGGCGCTGACAAAATGCTTCCCAAGCCCCGGAATCACAAAGATCTTTTCCACGACGAAGGAGCCCATCATCACCGATGCGATGGCCGGGCCGATGCCCGCAAGCATGGGAACGAGAGAGTTTTTCAGTTCGTGCCGAACCACGATTTGTACAGGCTTCAGGCCCTTTGCCTGCGCTGTTTTGATGTAATCCTGCGTGGTGGTTGCCAGCATGCAGGCGCGCATCAGGCGCGTATTGGAGGCGATGGTGGCCAGCCCCAGCACAAACGCGGGCATGATCATCTGCTCCACCGATCCCCAGCCCGAGACCGGGAGTACACGAAGCTGTACGCCGAAAAAGTACCGGATCAGCGGCCCGATCACCATCGACGGCAGCGCGATGCCCAGGATGGCAAAAAACATCAGTACATAATCGGGCCATCGGTTTTTGTATTGTGCGCTGAGAATGCCAAACAGAATGCCGATCAGCTCGGCAAAGAGCAGCGCAATCAGCCCCAGCGTTGCCGATACGGGGAAGAAGTCCGCGATGATATCGGTTACGTTTCGCCCGATATACTTCAGCGATGTCCCCAGATTTCCGGTCGCAATGTTCTTCATGTAAATGAAATACTGCTGGATCACGGGCTTGTCCAAGCCGTAGTAGGCCATTTGCTTTTCCTGAATGGCGGCCGGAACCTTGATGTTCAAAAACGGGTCGCCCGGCAGAAGCTTTAATAGAAAGAACGTGATCGTCGCCAGCACGAAGATGGTCAGCAGTGCGATTCCGATTCGCTTGAGGGTATATCGGAGCATGTGGGTTCCTCCAAAGGGTAGTTGGCTGCAAGCCCGACCAGCGGAGGCTGGACTTGCAGCCAACTTTATCAGTCAAGGGTTTCGTTGAATTGTGTCAGGGATTACTCCGCGAGGTCGATGAACGCCAGATCAACGCCATAAGACGAGTTCGTGCCGTGCAGGATGATGTCAGAGCGGTAGATGTAGCGCAGCGTCGTCCATCCCAGCAAAAGCGTGGGGACGTCTTCGCAGAAGATCTTTTCCAGCTCAAACAGCGTGTCTTTGCGGACCTGCAGGTCAAGCGTGGTCTGGGCGGTCGCGAGCAGCTCGTTGAACGCGGGATTGTCGTATCCGAACAATTGTCCTTCTACAGAGCTGTCATAGTAAGGCAGGATACCGTCGTAGCTGACTTCATCCATCTGGCCGGTGCCAAGGCCGCCAAACCAGAAGTCGTAGTCATAGGAGAACACCTTGCCCATCATCTGCTGTACAGGCTGGGGATCGATCACGCAATGAATACCAAGCACCGTCAGGAACATATCCTGGCTGGCCTGCAGAGCGAGCTGTGAGGTAGGCGACTCATAGCACAGCATGGAGAACTCGGGAACATCTGCAAGCGTTGCGCCCAGCTCTTCCAGTGCGAGATTCAAGTAGTATTGCGCCTGTTCAGCGTCCGTTGTCACGTTGATGCCGTTGTCCAGCGGATACTCATCAACATAGGGGCCGCTGACGCCCTGTCTGCTGGGGTCAACCAGCCGATAGGCGGGCTCTCTGCCCTGAAGGACGCTCATGGATAGCGCGGTTCTGTCCAGCGCATAGGAGAGCGCGCGGCGGAAGTTGACATTCGACAGGAAACGGCCGGTATCTTCAGTACGGCCCTGCAGATTGATGTGCAAGAATTGGTATGGATTGGCAATCGTAGTTTCCTTGAAGCCTTCTGCCAGCAATGGCTCGGTGTACAGCGGATCGGTGAATCCGCACAGATCCACTACGCCGGTCTGCATCATTTCCATGGCGATATCGTTGGCTACGTTGGCCAAACCGGTCAGCTTGTCCATATGGATGGCATCGGCGTTCCAGTACGCCTGGTTCTTCTCAAGCACGATACGGTCCTCATGCGCCCATTCGGTGATGACGAACGGACCGTTGCCCAGAACCTTGTCCATATCCGAGCCGTATGCTGTTTCCAGCGCATCGGCCAGCGACTGTTTCACGGGAACAAACATGGATTTGGTCAGCGAAAACAGGTTTTCAAGGCCGGTGTTCTCAAACTGCACCTCCAGCGTATAGTCGTCCAGCGCTTTGCAGCCAACATCTGCAACTTCGGCGGTTCCTTCCGCAAAAGACTGCGAGTTCTTGAAAATATATCCGCCTGAGGCCTGTGCATGGCCGTTGGCCGGATCAATCAGCCGGATGAACGAGTAAACAAAGTCATTTGCGGTCACGGGAGTGCCGTCGCTCCAGGTGCTTTGGCGCAGGTGGAACGTATACGTCAGGCCGTCGGCCGAGACATCCCAGCTTTCAGCGACGCCCGGTACCACTTCACCATTGACATAGCGCACCAGTCCTTCGCCAATATAGGCGACAATGTTAATGGAGTTATCGTCTGATGCCTCTGCCGGGTCAAGCGTCGAGGAATCATACGAACGAGCCCA
>Ga0116151_10000413_pt1 | contig 39209 bp, 31 predicted proteins | sample AD_UKC117_MetaG_FD_89893 | JGI IMG/M metagenome (GOLD analysis project Ga0116151, IMG submission 89893) | Active sludge microbial communities of municipal wastewater-treating anaerobic digesters from Hong Kong - AD_UKC117_MetaG | ecosystem: Engineered > Bioreactor > Anaerobic > Digestate...
CCGCCCCGGCGCCGACACGGCGATCGTCTCGGTGAGCGACGGCACCAGGCTGACGATCCGCTGTGGCACTCCGGCGAGCGGCACGGCATACCCGAGATCGTCATGGACGGTGGGCGCGCTCATCCGACCTCCAGCGCATCCGACAGTCGATCGGCTTGGGTCGCAAAGGGTCTCGCCTCGACGACGGCAAGACCGCGAGCCTCGGCCTCACGCGCCAGCCGCTGCCCGTAGGCCCACACGACGTCGCCGACAAGTCGATGGTGGCGTTGCGCCGGGCGACCGGCCCGGCGGCTGTCGAGAGTGGCCTGCAGAGCCTCTCGGTCGGGCTCGACGAGGTATGCCGCCCGCACCTCACCGACCCGATCGCTCAGTGCCGCAACATCGTCGGGCAGCAGCCAGGCCCCGTCGACGACGAGCATCGCGTGCGTCTCGGCCTCGAACCACACCGCCGTCGCCACCGCCGCGCTCATCCACCTCGCCGCGGCGACGTGCTGCTCGACAAGCCGCTGCACCGTCGCCGACGACGAGTCACCCGCCACCGCGGCCTGCCGGATCGCCGCGTCGACGCGCAACAGCGCCCGATCGGCAGGTGCGGCAGCCTCGGCCAAGGCGAGCCAGAGCGTGTCGAGCTGCAGCCAGCCAGCGCCATGCCAGTCGGCGAGCGTGCGGGCGGCGGTGGTCTTGCCGACCCCCGCCCCGCCTCCGACGACGAGGACCGGCACGATCGAGCCGTCAGAAGTTGATCATGTGCCCGGCGATGCCGTGCAGCGCTTCCTTGACCGCCTCGCCGAGGGTCGGGTGGGCGAAGACGACTCGCGACAGCTCGTCGGCGGTGAGGTCCCAGGTCTGGGCGGCGTTGAGCACCGGGAGCAGCTCGGTGACGTCGGGGCCGATCATGTGCGCACCGAGGATCTCGTTGTGCTCGCTGTCGGCGACGATCTTGACGAAGCCGACCGAGTCGCCGAGGCCCTGGGCCTTGCCATTGGCCGAGAACGGGAAGGTGGCCGTCTTGACGGCATACCCCTTGTCCTTGGCCTGCTTCTCGGACAGACCCATCGAGCCGATCTGCGGCTGGCAGTAGGTGGCGCGCGGGATGAACGCGAAGTCGATCTCCATCGTCTCGGCGCCGGCGATGGTCTCGGCAGCGACGATGCCCATCGCCTCGGCGACGTGGGCCAGCATCATCTTGGCGGTGACGTCGCCGATGGCGTAGACGTTGGGGACGTTGGTGCGGCCGCGGCCGTCGATCGCGATCGCGCCGCGCTCGGTGAGCTGGACGCCGGTCGACTCCAGGCCGAAGCCCTCGACCCGGGGCGCGAAGCCGATCGCCGAGAGCAGCCGGTCGGCCTCAAGCACCTGCTGCTCGCCACCGGCCGCCGGCGACACGGTGACCCGGACGCCCGAGCCGGTGTCCTCGACCGCCTCGACCTTGGTGCCGAGCATGACCTTGACGCCGAGCTTCTTGTAGTGCTTGAGCAGCTCCTTGGAGATGTCCTCGTCCTCGGTGGGCACCATCCGGTCGAGGAACTCGACGATCGTGACGTCGACGCCGAAGTTCTTCATGACATAGGCGAACTCGACGCCGATCGCGCCGGAGCCGGCGATGATGATCGAGCCGGGCAGCTGGGCGTCGAGGATCTGCTCCTCGTAGGTGACGACGTTCTGGCTCACCTGCACGCCGGGGATCATCCGGGTGACCGAGCCGGTGGCGATGATGAGGTTGTCGAAGGTGACCTGCTGCTCGCCGCCGTCCTTGCCCTTGACGGTCATCGAGGTCGGCGAGGTGAGCGTGCCCCAGCCGTCGATCTCGGTGATCTTGTTCTTCTTCATGAGGAAGTGGACGCCCTTGACGATGCCGGCCGAGACCTGCCGCGAGCGGGCGTGGGTCGGGCCGTAGGACATCGTGGCCTCGCCCTCGATGCCGTACTTCGCCTTCTCGTGAGTGAGCACGTGGGCCAGCTCGGCGTTCTTGAGCAGCGCCTTGCTCGGGATGCACCCGACGTTGAGGCACACGCCGCCCCAGTACTTCTCCTCCACGACAGCGGTCTTGAGGCCCAGCTGCGCGCAGCGGATCGCTGCGACATAGCCGCCGGGGCCGGCACCGAGGACAACGACGTCGAAGTCAGCCATGCCGGCCAGCCTAGTGGGGTATGCCGCCCGGTGTTGCGGTGCGGTGCAGGTCGCGGAGGGCGGCATACACCTCGGCGCTGTGCCGCAGCCGCGCCGACTCCTCGTCGGTGAGCTCGCGACGCACCGTGGCCGGGACGCCCGCCACGAGGGAGCGAGGCGGGACGACCGAGCCCTCGGGCACGAGGGCGTTGGCGGCGACCAGGCTGCCCGCGCCGACGACCGCGCCGTTGAGCACGGTCGAGTGCATGCCGACGAGCGAGCCGTCCTCGACGGTGCAGCCGTGCACGACCGCCGAGTGCCCCACCGTGACGGACCGGCCGATCCGCACCGGTGAGCCCGGATCGGCGTGCAGCACCGAGTTGTCCTGGATGTTCGAGTCCGGTCCCACGGTGATCCGCTCGCGGTCGGCGCGGATGACGACGCCGTACCAGATGCTCGCGCCCGCCTCGACGACGACATTGCCGACGACCGTGGCGGTCGGCGCCACCCACGCGGTCGGGGCGATCTGGGGGGCGTGCTCGCCGACCTCGAGGATCATCAGATGCCCGACTCGGGCGTGCGGACCAGGATGCAGCGGCACTCCTCGCAGCGCAGCACCTCGTCCTCGGCGGCGGCCTTGATCCGGCTCAGGTCGACCTGGTTGAGCTCGAGTCGGCACCCACCGCAGCGGCGTTGCTTGAGCTCGGCCGCCCCGACTCCCCCGCCACCGCGGATCTTGTCGTAGAGCGCGAGCAAGGGTGCGTCGATACGAGGCGCCACTCCCGAGCGCTCGCCCTCGACCGTGCCGTGCTCGCCGTCGATCCGGGCCAGACCGGCGTCGCGGGTGGCCTCGAGCTCGGCGATGCTCGCCGCCAGCGTCGCGCGCTCGCCGTCGAGGCGCCGCACGTCGGACTCCAGGGTCTCGGCCCGCTCCATCACCTCGAGCTCGATGTCCTCCAGCTCGGCCTGGCGCCGGGCCAGCGAGGTGAGCTCGTGCTGCAGGGCCTGCAGGTCCTTGGCGGTGCCGGTGCCGCTGTCGAGACGGGCCTGGTCGCGGGCGGCACGGTCGCGGACGAGCTGGACGTCGGCCTCGGCCTTGGCTACCTCGCGCTGCACGTCGGACAGGGCGGTCTGGGCGAGCGCCAGCTCGCGGTCGAGCGCCGCGGCCTGGATGCCCAGCTCCTTGAGCCGGGCCAGCTCGGGCAGGGTCGCCCGCGCGTGCGCGAGCTGGCCGAGCCGGGTGTCGAGCTCCTGCAGGTGGACGAGCAGGGTCTGCTGGGCGGGATCGGCTTTCAGGAGCCACCTCCATGCTCAGGTGGGTCGGCGTTGGCGCCGATCACGAAGTCCCACGGATCGGTGCGCAGCCGCGACACCGACAGCTCCACCGTAGTGCCCCGCTCGCCGAGGTGGGCGAGCGCCTCGGCCAGCCGCCGGGCGGCGAGGTCGAGCCATACCGCCTCGCTCGCCCAGTGCCCCGGGTCGACGAGATAGGGGGGCCCGAAGGAGGTCTCCTCCCGCGCTTCGAGTGCCGGGTGGTGGCGCAGGTCGGCGGTGACGTAGACATCGACCCCGCTGCGCCGCACGGCCGCGAAGCGGTCGTCGCCGGAGCCGCCGAGCACGGCCACGCGGCATACCGTCGCGGTGGGGTCGCCGGACACCCGGATGCCGACGTTGGTGCTCGGCAGGCGGCGGGCGAGGCCCTCGACGAAATCGCGCAGCGGCAGCGGCTTGGCGAGCCGGCCGATCCGGCCGAGCTGCTGACCCTCGTCGAGGTCGAGCGGCTCGAGGTCGGTCAGCCCGCACGCCTCGGCGAGCGCGTCGCAGACGCCCGGGTCGGCGACGTCGGCGCTGGTGTGGGCGCAGTAGATCGCGAGGTCGCCGACGACCGCGGTGGTCACGATCCGGCCCTTCGCGCTCGTCGTCGCGACCGAGTGGATGCCGCGCAGCAGCAGCGGGTGGTGGGTGAGCAGCAGGTCGGCACCGTCGGCGATGGCCTCCTGGACGACGGCCAGCGTGGGGTCCAGCGCGAGCCGGATGTGCTGGACCTGCTGGTCCGGGTCGCCGGTGACCAGGCCGACCCGGTCCCACGACATCGCCGTCCCGGGCGGGTAGAGCCCCTCGATCGCCTCGACCGCCTCACGCAGGGTCACCGCCATGCCCGGAGTGTATGCCGCGTCCGCGGCCGCTCAGCCGGGCGCCGCCGGGGCCGCACGAAACGCCCGCTCCCAGTGGGCGTTTCGTGCACAAGGCGTCCCAGGAGGCGTAGTGGGCCCGGCCGGTCTCGAACCGACGACACCCGCGGTGTAAGCGCGGTGCTCTACCAGCTGAGCTACAGGCCCCGTGGGTCGCCAGGCGGCGACCCGGCGGACATTGTGTCAGGCCCGAGCCGACGGGGTCGCCGCGTCTCCCTGCTCGGCGCGCAGGTCCGCCAAGGCGGCGCGGTAGGGTGCAAAGTCGCGGTGCTCGCCCGGCGGGTTGACCGCGGCATACCGGATCCGGCGGTCCCGGTCGACGAGGAAGGTGGCGCGGGTGGCGAAGCCCTTGTCGGCCAGGAAGGCGCCGTAGGCGCGGGCCACCTCGCCGTGCGGCCAGAAGTCCGAGCAGAGCGGGAAGAAGTAGCCCTCCTGGTCGGCGAAGACGCGCAGCGCGTACATCGGGTCGCACGACACGGCGAGCACCTGGATGCCGTCGTCCTGGAAGTCCTCGAGGGTGTCGCGGATCTCGCGCAGCTCGCCGGTGCAGATGCCGGAGAAGGCGAAGGGGTAGAACACGACGGCCACGTTGGACGAGCCGATGAGCTCGGCGAGCGACTGCCCGACGCCGTGCTGGTCGCGCAGGGTGAAGTCCGGGGCGAGGTCACCGACCTGCAGCGCGTGGCTCATGCCGCCAGTATGCCGCGCACCGCCGACCGCGCCGGCGGTCGTTCCGCTCAGCGGCGCTGCCCGCGAGGGGCGACCAGCCGAGCCAGCGCCCAGGACCGGGAGAGGTTGGCCCCGCCGGCGACGTGCAGCCCCGCGGACAGCGCGGCATCCTCGATGTCGCTCGGCTCGACATGCCCGTCCTGGCCGGCACGCGGCGTGGCGAGCAGCAGCAGCCCACGGTCGACGAGGTTGGTGAGCGCGTCGACGAGCGTGTCGACGAGGTCGCCGTCCTCGGCGCGGTGCCACAGCAGGACGACATCCGCGCCGTCCCCGTAGCCCTCGTCCTCCAAGGGCGTCCCGGACACCCCCTCGATCGCGGACCGCAGCTCCTCGTCGGTGTCGTCGTCCCAGCCGAGCTCCTGCACCACCTGTCCGGCAGTCACTCCCAGCCTCGCGAGCGCCGCCGGTGCGCCCGCCTGCGCCGGCCCGTCCACCTGCACATCCCTCCGTCGCTCGAGACCCGGCCTGCCGGATCTGCTGTCCCTCCAGGCCAGCATGCCGCAGGAGACGGTCCGGTGGGGGGACTGTCGTCACGGCATACCGCGTCATCGGGTGGACCGCAACTGTGACGTAGGCCGCTTTGGGGTAGAGGATGGGTCCCGTCACCCCGACGAAAGGACTCCCGCTGTGGCCACCCCCTCCGGTCCGATCCTCAACGGCATCCCGAGCCAGCTCCCGGACACCGATCCCGAGGAGACCCAGGAGTGGCTCGACTCGCTGCAGGGGGTCATCGACGAGCAGGGCCGCACCCGAGCGCGCTACCTCATGCTGCAGATGCTCGCCCAGGCGCGGGCCCAGCAGGTGGGCGTGCCGTCGCTGACGACGACCGACTACATCAACACCATCCCGCCGGAGCGCGAGCCGTGGTTCCCCGGCGACGAGGACATGGAGCGGGCCTACCGCCGCTGGATCCGCTGGAACGCCGCGGTGATGGTGCACCGCGCGCAGCGACCCGGCATCGGCGTCGGCGGGCACATCTCGACCTATGCCTCGGCGGCGACGCTCTACGAGGTCGGCATGAACCACTTCTTCCGCGGCCAGGACCACCCGGGTGGCGGCGACCAGGTCTTCTTCCAGGGTCACGCCTCCCCCGGCATGTATGCCCGCGCCTTCCTCGAGGGCGTCCTCGACGAGGTCGACCTCGACGGCTTCCGGCAGGAGAAGAGCCACATCGTCGACGGGCAGATCCGGGCGCTGTCGTCCTATCCGCACCCGCGGCTCATGCCGCACTTCTGGCAGTTCCCGACCGTGTCGATGGGCCTGGGCCCGATGAACGCGATCTACCAGGCCCAGTTCAACCGCTACCTGCACAACCGCGGCATCAAGGACACCAGCGACCAGCGGGTGTGGGCCTTCCTCGGCGACGGCGAGATGGACGAGGTCGAGTCGCGCGGCGCCCTGCAGTGGGCCGCCAACGAGGAGCTCGACAACCTCACCTTCGTCGTCAACTGCAACCTGCAGCGCCTCGACGGCCCGGTCCGCGGCAACGGCAAGATCATGCAGGAGCTCGAGGCCTTCTTCCGCGGCGCGGGCTGGAACGTCATCAAGGTCATCTGGGGCCGCGGGTGGGACCCGCTGCTCGCCGGTGACCGCGACGGCGCGCTCGCGCACATCATGAACCAGACGTCCGACGGCGACTACCAGACCTTCCGGGCCAACGACGGCGGCTACATCCGCGAGCACTTCTTCGGTCGTGACCCGCGCACCAAGGCGCTTGTGCAGAGCTGGAGCGACGACGACATCTGGTTCAAGCTGCGCCGTGGTGGCCACGACTACCGCAAGGTGTATGCCGCCTACCGCGCCGCCGTCGAGCACACCGGTCAGCCGACGGTCATCCTCGCCAAGACGGTCAAGGGCTTCACCCTCGGCTCGCACTTCGCCGGTCGCAATGCCACGCACCAGATGAAGAAGATGACCCTCGATGACCTCAAGGGCTTCCGCGACCTGCTGCGCATCCCGATCACCGACGAGCAGCTCGAGGCCGACCCCTACCAGCCGCCCTACTACCGGCCGTCCGAGGACGACCCGGCGCTGCAGTACATGCTCGAGCGCCGTCGCCAGCTCGGCGGGTCGCTGCCGAGCCGACGCGCGAGGCACGAGCCGCTGCACCTGCCCGACGACGCGGCATACCGGGACATGGCCAAGGGCTCGGGCAAGCAGGCGGTGGCCACGACGATGGCCTTCGTCCGGCTGCTCAAGGACCTCATGCGCGACAAGGAGTTCGGCAAGCGGATCGTGCCGATCATCCCCGACGAGGCGCGGACCTTCGGCATGGACTCGTTCTTCCCGACGATCAAGATCTACAACCCCAACGGGCAGAACTACACCCCGGTCGACCACGAGCTGATGCTGGCCTACCGCGAGTCCGCCCAGGGGCAGATGCTGCACCTCGGCATCAACGAGGCCGGCTCGCTCGCCGCCTTCACCGCGGTCGGCACGTCGTATGCCACGCACGGGCAGCCGATGATCCCGATCTACGTCTTCTACTCGATGTTCGGCTTCCAGCGCACCGGCGACTCGATCTGGGCGGCCGCCGACCAGATGAGTCGGGGCTTCCTCATCGGCGCGACGGCCGGCCGGACCACGCTCTCCGGCGAGGGTCTGCAGCACGCCGACGGGCACAGCCCGCTGCTCGCGGCGACGAACACCGCTGTCGTGCACTACGACCCGGCATACGCCTACGAGATCGCGCACATCATGAAGGACGGTCTGCGCCGGATGTACGGCGAGCCGGCCGACCCGCGCGGTAGGGACGTCATCTACTACCTCACCGTCTACAACGAGCCGATCGTGCAGCCCGCCGAGCCCGAGGCGCTCGACGTCGAGGGCGTCATCAAGGGCATGTACCTGCTCAAGCGCGCGGACACGACCGGGTGGACTCACGAGGCCGCTCGGGTGCAGCTGCTCGCCTCGGGTGTCGGGGTGCCGTGGGCGCTGGAGGCCCAGGAGCTGCTGGCCCGCGACTTCGGGGTTGCGGCCGACGTCTGGTCGGTGACCTCGTGGGGCGAGCTCCGCCGCGACGGATTGGCTTGCGACGCAGCGGCGTTCGCCGGTGCCGACGAGCCGCCGGTGCCGTTCGTCGCCCAGCAGCTGCGGGACGCGCCCGGCCCGGTCATCGCGGTGTCCGACTACATGCGTCAGGTCCAGGACCAGATCGCGCCCTGGGTGCCCGAGGAGTTCCACTCCCTCGGCGCCGACGGCTTCGGCTTCTCCGACACCCGCGCGGCGGCCCGGCGGTTCTTCAAGATCGACGGCCCGTCGATCGCCGTGCGCACCCTGCAGGTGCTGGCCAAGCGCGGCCAGATGCAGCCCGGCGACCCCAAGCGGGCCGCCGAGCTCTACCGGCTCGACGACGTCACCGCCGGCACGAGTGCGAACGCCGGGGGCGACGCCTGAGCGGCACCCGCAGCCTTCCGGGTGGAGGTATGCCGCTGGGTCCGCGACCCGGCGGCATACCTCCACAGCGCCGTGGCGCGGCATACCCCATTTGAAGTTATGCATGCGCGTGCATAGACTTGCACCGTGTCCAAGGTCCTCACCTCCCTGCCCGTCGGCGAGCGCGTCGGCATCGCCTTCTCCGGAGGTCTCGACACCTCCGTCGCCGTCGCGTGGATGCGCGACAAGGGCGCCATCCCGTGCACCTACACCGCCGACATCGGGCAGTACGACGAGCCGGACATCGACTCCGTGCCGGGCCGTGCCGGACAGTACGGCGCCGAGCTGTCGCGCCTCGTCGACTGCAAGACCGCGCTCGTCGAGGAGGGCCTGTCGGCCATCGCCTGCGGCGCCTTCCACATCCGCTCGGGCGGGCGGCAGTACTTCAACACCACGCCCCTGGGCCGCGCCGTCACCGGCACCCTGCTCGTCCGCGCGATGCGCGAGGACCAGGTCGACATCTGGGGCGACGGCTCGACCTACAAGGGCAACGACATCGAGCGGTTCTACCGCTACGGCCTGATCGCCAACCCCAACCTGCGCATCTACAAGCCCTGGCTCGACGCCGCCTTCGTCACCGAGCTCGGCGGGCGCACCGAGATGAGCCAGTGGCTGGCCGCGCACGACCTTCCCTACCGGGACTCGGTCGAGAAGGCCTACTCCACCGACGCCAACATCTGGGGCGCCACCCACGAGGCGAAGACCCTCGAGCACCTCGACACCTCGATCGAGATCGTCGACCCGATCATGGGGGTGCGGTTCTGGGACCCGGCCGTCGCCATCGAGACCGAGGACGTGACGATCGGCTTCCACCAAGGCCGCCCGGTCACCATCAACGGCCGCGACTTCACCGACCCGGTCGCCCTGGTCCACGAGGCCAACGCCATCGGCGGCCGGCACGGGCTGGGCATGGCCGACCAGATCGAGAACCGGATCATCGAGGCCAAGTCCCGCGGGATCTACGAGGCCCCCGGCATGGCCTTGCTCTTCATCGCCTACGAGCGGCTCATCTCGGCGATCCACAACGAGGACACCATCGCCAACTACCACGCCGAGGGCCGCCGGCTGGGTCGGCTGCTCTACGAGGGCCGCTGGTTCGACCCCCAGTCGCTCATGCTGCGCGAGTCGCTGCAGCGCTGGGTCGCCTCGGCGGTCACCGGCGAGGTCGTGCTGCGGCTGCGTCGCGGTGACGACTACTCGATCATCGACACCCGCGGGCCGGCCTTCTCCTACCACCCCGACAAGCTGTCGATGGAGCGCACCGAGGACGCCGCCTTCGGGCCGGTCGACCGGATCGGCCAGCTCACCATGCGCAACCTCGACATCGCCGACACTCGCTCCAAGCTCGAGCTGTATGCCGCGCAAGGCCAGCTGCTCGGCGGCTCGCCGATCGGGGTGGCCGAGCTCATCGGCCGGCTCGAGCCGGGCGGCGCGCAGGCGATCGCCGACAACCCCGCGGTCGCCGGCGACGACGAGGCCGAGGCCCTGGACCGAGCAGCCATGGAGGCCGGGACCGACTGACCGGCGCGCCGTCCGGGCCCCCTTGGCCGGGCATATGCCCGCCCCAGCGGGCATATGCCCGCGAGGGTGGCGAGGACGTCGGGGGGCGGCCACGACGGAGGTTGTGGGCGGCATACAAATAGACTCGCGGCGTGGCCGCATCCCGCCAGCCCGCGCCGCGCCGTCGGCGCCCCAGCGCGTCGACGCTCCAGGCATTGCAGGCCGGTGCCGGCGCGCTCGGCACGGCGGCGGTGCGGAGGATCGAGGCGAGTCACGAGTGGTTCCGCGCGCTGCCTCCCGACGAGCGGTCCTGGATCGGGCTGATCGCCCAGGCCGGCGTCGCCGCCTTCGTCGGCTGGCTCGCCGACCCCGACCCGGAGCAGCCGCTCACCGCCGACATCTTCGCCACCGCCCCACGCGAGCTCGCCGCCGCGATCACCCTGAGCCAGACCCTCGAGCTGGTCCGCTCGGTCGTCGACGTCATCGAGGAGCAGGCCGGTGACCTGGCCCGGCCCGGCGACGAGCAGATCCTGCGCGAGTCGGTGCTGCGCTACTCCCGCGAGATCGCCTTCGGGGCCGCCGAGGTCTACGCCCGGGCCGCCGAGGCCCGCGGAGCGTGGGACGCCCGGCTCGAGGCGCTCGTCGTCGATGCCGTCCTGCGTGGCGAGGCCGACGACTCGATGCAGTCACGTGCCACCGCGCTCGGCTGGGGCTCGGTCGCCGACGTCACCGTCGTTGCTGGCCGCACCCCGCCGACCGGCGCAGCCGGGGCGGTCGAGGCGATCCGCCGCGACGCAGCACGCGAGGGGGTCGAGGCGCTGGCGGCCGTGCAGCGCCGGCGGCTGGTCATCGTCCTCGGCGGCACCCGCGAGCCGCTCGCCGTCGTCGCCCGGCTCGCCGAGCACTTCGGCCCCGGGCCGGTCGTCGTCGGTCCCACCGTGCCGCACCTCTTCGCCGCCGGACGCTCGGCCCGCGCCGCCCTCAACGGACTGACGGCCGCCCCCGCCTGGCCCGGCGCCCCTCGTCCGGTGAGCTCCGACGAGCTGCTGCCCGAGCGGGTCCTCGTCGGCGACGAGCATGCCCGACGTCAGCTCGTCGCACGCATCGTCACCCCGCTCGCCGCCTCCCCCGAGCTCGCCGAGACGGCCGCGGCATACCTCGACGCCGGCGGCATCGAGGCCGCGGCGCGCCGGGTCTTCGTGCACGCCAACACGGTCCGCTACCGGCTCGCGCGGATCGCCGAGCTCACCGGCTACGAGGTGACCACGACCAGGGACGGGTATGCCGTGCGGCTGGCGCTGGCCCTCGGCCGCCTCGGGCGGGCCGAGCCGGCGGCCTGGCGCAGCGGGCTCGCGGCCCGCGCGGCGGAGGACCCACGTTTGTAGGGTCCCCACAAAAAGGTGACCCTTACCTTGGTAGCGCGGGTCACGATTCGGTCACGGTGGGACTGCGAGAGTGGAGCCGTGCTCGCCATCCTCTGCCCCGGTCAGGGCTCCCAGAAGCCCGGCTTCCTCTCCCCCTGGCTCGAGCAGCCCGGCTTCGCCGCCCGGATGGACTGGTTCTCGACGGTCGCCGGCATGGACCTCGTCCACCTCGGCACCGAGGCCGACGCCGAGACCCTGCGCGACACCGCCATCACCCAGCCGCTCATCGTCGCCGCCGGGCTGTGCTCGCTGCTGTCCCTCTTCCCCCACCCGGCCGACGGCTTCCGCACCGTCTCGGTGGGTGCTGGGCACTCGGTCGGTGAGATCACCGCCGCCGCTGCGACCGGTGTCATCACCGCCGAGCAGGCCCTGGTCTTCGCCCGCGAGCGTGGCCTCGAGATGGCCAAGGCCAGCGCGATCACCCCGACCGGCATGTCCGCCGTGCTCGGCGGCGACCCGCAGGACGTGCTGGACACCATCGAGCGGCATGGCCTCACCGCGGCCAACGCCAACGGCGTGGGGCAGGTCGTCGCCGCCGGCACCCTCGAGCAGCTCGCCGCGCTCGCGGCCGACCCGCCGGCCAAGACCCGGGTCATCCCGCTGCAGGTGGCGGGCGCCTTCCACACCAGCCACATGCGGCCCGCGGTCGAGCGGCTCGCGGCATACGCGAAGGCGATGTCGACCCACGAGGCGCACACCCGACTGGTCTCCAACCGCGACGGGCACGTCGTGCACTCCGGCCGGGACGTCCTGGACCGGCTGGTCACCCAGGTGAGCAGCCCGGTCCGCTGGGACCTGTGCATGGCCACCCTCGTCGAGCTCGGCGTCACCGGGCTCATCGAGGTGCCGCCGGCCGGCACGCTCGCCGGGCTGGCCAAGCGGGCCATGCCGGGCGTCGAGATCCTCACCCTCAACACCCCCGATCAGCTCGACGAGGCCCGCCGGATGCTCGCCGAGCACGGCGGGAACGACCACAAGGACGACACCGACTTCACCCTCGCGGTGGCCCCGACGAGCGGCCAGGTCAGCTTCGCCGCGGCGCAGCCCGGCACGATGGTCAGCGCCGGCGAGGTGCTCGCCCACGTGCGGACCGACGGCGACACCCTCGAGGTCACCGCGGCCCGCCCGGGAACGCTCGGCGACTGGCTTGTCGGCGAGGGCGACGACGTCGCGCCGGGTCAGCCACTGCTGCGCATCCACCCGCTCACCCCGGCACAGGCAGGACAGGCAGGTCAGGCATGAGTCCCAAGGGCACTGGCACGATCGTCGGCTCGACAGGCGCGCAGCACGCCAGGATCTGGGGGGTCGGCGGCTATCGGCCAGCCCGGGTCGTGCCCAACTCCGAGCTCGTCCACCGGATCGACTCGTCGGACGAGTGGATCCAGGAGCGCTCCGGCATCCGCGAGCGACGCTGGGCCGATAAGGACGAGACCGTCGTGTCGATGTCGGTAGCCGCCGCTCGCGACGCCGTCGCCAATGCCGGCATCGAGACCGGCCAGATCGACGCGGTCATCCTCGCCACCGTGACCCACCCCTACCAGACCCCCGCCGCGGCGCCGATCGTCGCCGACCAGCTCGGCCTGCGCTGCCCGGCCTTCGACATCTCGGCGGCCTGCGCGGGCTACTGCCATGGCATCTCGCTGGCCAACGACATGGTCCGCGGCGGCTCGGCGCGCTATGTGCTCGTCATCGGGGTCGAGAAGCTCTCCGACTTCACCAGCCTCGACGACCGCGGGACGGCCTTCATCTTCGCCGACGGGGCCGGGGCCGCCATCGTCGGCCCGTCGGACACCCCCGGCATCGGCCCGACCATCTGGGGCTCGGACGGCGCCCAGTGGGAGACGATCAAGCAGAACGAGTCGTGGATCGAGGTGCGCGACGAGGGCCTGGCCTTCCCCAGCATCGGCATGCAGGGCCAGTCGGTCTTCCGGTGGGCGGTGTGGAGCATGGCCCCGGTGGCCCAGAAGGCGATCGAGGCGGCCGGCATCACCGCCGACGACCTGGACGCCTTCATCCCGCACCAGGCGAACATGCGGATCATCGACGCGATGGTCAAGCAGCTCAAGCTGCCGGCCGACATCCCGGTCGCCCGCGACATCGCCGAGACGGCGAACACCTCGGCCGCCTCGATCCCGCTGGCCACCGAGCGGATGCTGCGCGAGGGCGAGGCGCCGCACGGCGGCCTGGCTCTGCAGATCGGCTTCGGCGCCGGCCTCGTCTATGCCGCGCAGGTCATCGTGCTCCCCTAGTCAGGACACGCTCAGCTCCCGCGTCCCGACGGGTGAACTCGGGTAGCACGACCCCATCTGCCTCCGACGAACGGGCGGCAGCCGAACCAAGGAGACACACCACATGGCAAGCAGCGAGCAGGAGATCCTCGAGGGCCTCGCCGAGATCGTCAACGAGGAGACCGGCATCGACACCGCGTCCGTCGAGCTGGACAAGTCCTTCACCGACGACCTCGACATCGACTCGCTCTCGATGATGACGATCGTCGTCAACGCCGAGGAGCGCTTCGGCGTCCGCATCCCCGACGAGGACGTCAAGGGCCTCAAGACCGTCCGCGACGCGGTCACCTACATCTCCAACGCGCAGGGCTGACCTGCCCGCCGCCTCCGGCGGCGCTCACGCACCACCCGGTATGCCGCGCGGCCGCACCGAGCCGGCCGCGCGGCATACCGGAGCAGCACTGACTGCCTCCCCTCAGGCGATCCCAAGGAGCACGGCATGACCTCCACGAGCCAGACCCGCGTCGTCGTCACCGGCCTGGGCGCGACGACACCCGTCGGCGGGACCATCGCCGAGACCTGGGACGCCGTCCTCGCCGGCCGCTCCGGCGCTCGGACCATGGACTTCGACTGGGTGTCGACGTACGAGCTGCCGGTGCACTTCGCGGCGATGATCCACACGCCGCCGGAGCAGGTGCTGGCCAAGCACGAGACCCGGCGGCTCGACCCGTCGTCGCAGTATGCGCTCATCGCGGCGCGCGAGGCGTGGGCCGACGCAGGCGCGCCCGAGATCGAGCCGGAGCGACTGGCGGTCGCCATGGGGTCCGGCATCGGCGGTGTGCACACGCTGCTCGGTCAGTGGGACACGTTGCGAGAGAAGGGACCTCGCCGGGTCTATCCGCTCGCGGTGCCGATGCTCATGCCCAACGGACCGGCGGCGGCCGTGTCGCTCGAGCTCGGCGCGCGAGCCGGTGCGCACACGCCGGTGAGCGCGTGCGCGTCGGGCGCCGAGGGCATGGGGTATGCCGTGCAGCTCATCCGCAGCGGTCGGGCCGACGTCGTCGTCGCGGGCGGCACCGAGGCGGCGATCCACCCGCTGCCGATCGCCGGCTTCGCCGCCATGCAGGCGCTGTCGACGCGCAACGACGAGCCGACGAAGGCGTCGCGGCCCTACGACACGGGGCGGGACGGCTTCGTCCTCGGCGAGGGCGCGGCGGTCATCGTCCTGGAGTCCTACGAGCACGCGGTGGCGCGCGGCGCGACGATCTACGCCGAGCTCGCCGGTGTCGGCATGTCCGCCGACGCCCACCACATCACCGCGCCCGAGCCGGAGGGCGCGGGCGCGTCGCGGGCGATGCTCGAGGCGGTGGCGTCGGCCGGCGCAACGCCGGCCGACGTCATCCATATCAACGCCCACGCGACCTCGACCCCGGTGGGCGACGTCGCCGAGGCCAACGCGATCCGGCGGGCCTTCGGCGACGCGGCCGACGGCGTGGCGGTGACCGCGACCAAGTCGATGACCGGGCACCTGCTCGGGGCCGCCGGCGCGCTCGAGGCGATCTTCACCATCCTCGCCCTGCACCACCGGATCGTCCCGGCGACCATCAACCTGGACAGCCTCGACCCCGAGATCCCGCTCGACGTGGTGACCGGCGAGGCCCGCCGGCTGCCGGACGGCGACCTGCTCGCGCTGGACAACTCCTTCGGCTTTGGCGGGCACAACATCGCCCTCGCCTTCCGCACGGTCTGACCCGGCTGGGTCCCGGTGCGGACCCCTTGAGCTTTATCGGGTCACCCGACAAAGGTGCACTTCACCCGAGGAACTTCCTCGGGTGAAGTGCCGGTTTATCGGGTGACCCGATAAACCGGCCGCCCCCTCCAGGGTCGCCCGCCGCCGCGGGCCTCAGCCCACCTTGTGCAGCCAGCGGACGGGAGCGCCCTCACCGGCATACCGGAAGGGCTCGAGCTCACGGTCCCAGGGGCCGCCGACGAGCAGGTCGACGGCATGCAGGAGGGCGGTGGCATCCTGCGCGTGATTGGCCACGGTCTCGCGGAGCCGGTCCTCGTTGACCACCGCGTCGCCCGTGGCGGAGGTCCAGGTGTGATGGATGCCCAGGTCAGGCGTGTAGGACCAGCGCGAGCCGTCCAGGCCCGCTGACGGCTCCTCGGTCACCTCGTAGCGCAGCCCGTCCCAGCCGCGCAGCGCCGACGCCAGCCGTGCGCCGGTGCCGGGGTCGCCGGTCCAGGACAGCTCGGTGCGCACCAGGCGCGGTCCGGCCGGCTGGACGGTCCAGTCGAGGTGGACCTGCTGGCCGAGCACGCCTTCGATCGCCCAGGCGATGTGCGGGCACAGTGCAGTGGGGGTCGAGTGGATGAACACGACCCCACGGGTGCCGACGCGCGAAGCGATGGCAGACATCCGGCCTCCTGATCTGACGAGGGACGTCTTCCCCAACGCCTCGTCGATCCGCAACCGGTGTCACGTGCGTCTCATTGTGCCTCAACGGACGCGTGCGCACCATCCGTCACTCGGCCACCCAGGTTGCCACCCACTCGGTGGAGGTATTCGGCAGGGCTTCGAGGCCACCGGAATACCTCCACCGCGACGTCTCAGGTGGTGGCTGGGGCCGAGGTCGGCGGCATACCGGGCTTGCCGTCACGTGGCCCGTGACCGCCCTTGCCGCCCTTGCCACCCGGCGCCGGCACGGTGTCGACGGCGGTCACCTGGAAGCCGGCGTCGATCGTCAGCGTGATGAAGGTCCCGTCGGGGCGCATCATCCGGGCCTCGTAGCCACCCGCCTCGCCCTTCTCGACATGCAGCAGGTATGCCGCGGGCTCCTTGGCCACCGCGGCCTGGGTCACCTTGACGGCGACGTCGCCGGTCAGGCCCTCCTGGGCGATTCGGGCGGTCCGGTCGGGACGGCCCTGCTGTCCAGGGGCGCCGGCCTTCCCCTTGCCCTTGCCGTTGTCCTGCCCTGGCGTGTGGGTGCCGGTGGCCGAAGATGCGGCGACCTGCTGGCCGGCGGGCCGGTCGGCCGCGCTGGCGAGGGCCACCCCCCCGACCCCCAGCATGGCGGCAGCGGTCACTCCCGCGCCGATGGCGACGATGGTGTTGCGGTGCACGTCGAATCCCTCCCTGTGTTCGGGTGCAGTCCCACCATCGTGCGGCACGGTCGGTCGGTTACCAGCCCGAACCCGCTGTGAAGGTGCTGTGTCTTGCTGTGCGGTCACCGCCGAGCCGGTATGCCGCCCGCGCGGCGCGCGCGGGCGGCATACCGGAGCAGGCGGCGCAGGGGGACGCCGGCCCGCTCGACCCGCTCGGCGGCGGGCTGTTCCTTGGCGGCGGCCAACGCGGCGCCGCCGACCCCGAGTCGCGCGACGGCTCCGACTGCGACCCCCGCGGGGACGGGAAGTGCGATCCGCATCGTGACTCCGATCCGCTCGGTGACCGAACCCTCGTCGGTCGACTCGCATCCACCGTGACGGGCCGGCGTGAGTGTGGGCTGGCTGGAGGCTGGCGAGGGGCTGTGCAGCGAGTCGAGGCGGGGGCAGGTCGCTGGGTAGGCTCGACGCTGCCCGGGCTCGACGCGCGGGCCCGGGGCGGTAGCTCAGCCGGTCAGAGCAGCGGACTCATAATCCGTCGGTCGTGGGTTCAAGCCCCACCCGCCCCACCCAGATCGCCGCAGGTCACAGGCCTGGTGAGTGGTCAGACGAGACCCTCCGCGCTGGCTCGAGTGGGCAATCTATCCGCAAAGTGTCCGGTTCACTGGACACGCTGCCCAGCACCTGGTGGCCGGGTGGGGGACCATCGGCACTTCCCGCCGGGCCCCCAGCAGCGCAGCCTGGGGCGCAAGGACCACGAGTCCGATCCCAGCAACGACGAGGTAGGGCGTCCATGAAGCGTCTGCTGTCCGGCAACGAGGCCATTGCCCGCGCGGCCTGGGAGGCAGGTGCCGTCGTCGGCGCCGGCTACCCGGGCACCCCGAGCACCGAGATCCTCGAGGAGTTCGCCCCCTGTCCCGACGTCTACGCCGAGTGGGCACCCAACGAGAAGGTCGCCCTCGACGTCGCCATCGGGGCCGCGTATGCCGGGCGGCGCGCCTTCGCGACGATGAAGCACGTCGGGCTCAACGTCGCGCTCGACTCCTTCTGGTCGGTGTCGATGACCGGGATCGAGGCCGGCCTGGTCGTCGTGTCGGCCGACGACCCGTCGCTGCACTCGAGCCAGAACGAGCAGGACAACCGGCAGCTCGCCAAGTTCGCCCGGGTGCCCTGCCTCGACCCGGCCGACAGCCAGGACTGCCACGACCTCATGGTCGCCGCCTTCGAGATCTCCGAGCGCTTCGACACCCCGGTGATGCTCCGCCCCACGACCCGGGTCTGCCACACGTCCACCCCGGTCGAGGTCGGGGAGGTCCGCAACCGCGCGGCCGAGCCCGCGGCATACCCGCGCAACACGGCGAAGTACGACATGGCGCCGGCCAATGCTCGCGCTCGACGGCCGTTGCTGGACAAGCGGATCGAGGCGCTCACCGAGTTCGCCGAGACCTTCCCGCACAACCGCTGGGAGCGCCGCGGCGCCGAGCTCGGCATCGTCGCCAGCGGCGTCGCCTACACCTATGCGCGGGAGGTATTCCCCGACGCGAGCGTCCTCAAGCTCGGCCTGGTCTACCCGCTGCCCCCGCGGCTCATCGCCGACTTCGCCGCCTCGGTCGACCGGCTCGTCGTCATGGAGGAGCTCGACCCCTTCGTCGAGGAGCAGCTGCGGCTGATGGGCGTCGAGGTCTTCCGCGAGCCCGGCCACGCGGCATACCCGATGACGAAGTCGGTCTTCTCCGCCGTCGGTGAGATGGACCCGATGTCGGTGCGCCGCGATGCGTATGCCGCGGGCCTGCTCGCCGAGCCCCCGCACGTCAGCCGGATCGACCTGCCGATCAGCGTGCCCGGCCGTCCGCCCACGCTGTGTCCGGGCTGTCCGCACCGCTCGTCCTTCTACGTCCTGCACAAGCTCGGGCTGCCGGTCAACGGCGACATCGGCTGCTACACGCTCGGCATGAGCAAGCCGCTCGACGCCCTGCACACCGCTGGCTGCATGGGTGCGAGCATCGCGGTCGCGCACGGAGCCGCCCAGGCCGGCGACACCGAGCGGCACGTCGCGGTCATCGGCGACTCGACCTTCTTCCACAGCGGGGTCGCCGCCCTGCTCGACGTGCTCTACAACCGCAGCAACGTCATCACCATCATCATGGACAACCGCACCACCGGCATGACCGGCCACCAGCAGAACCCCGGCACCGGAATGACGTTGCAGCGCAAGGAGACCAACGAGGTCGACATCGAGCGCGTCGTGCTGGCACTGGGATTCCCCGCCGAGCGCGTGAAGACCATTGCCTCCTATGACGTCAAGGCGATCGAGAGGCAGCTCAAGGCCTGGGTCAAGGAGGACGGCCCGGCCGTGCTCATCACCCAGGAGGAGTGCGCACTGCTCCCCCACGCGCGGACGACGTGGATGCCCCTGCAGGTCAACGACAGCTGCAACGGCTGCACGATCTGCTTCCGCATCGGCTGTCCGGCGATCCTGCAGTCCGACGAGCTCGACGAGCGCACCCAGCGCCCGCTCGCGCTCATCGACCAGGCCCGCTGCACCGGCTGTGAGATCTGCGCGCAGGTCTGCCCGCGCGACGCGATCCTCTTCCGCGACCAGGTCCGGGAGCACGCGCACGAGGCCCACGCCCATGTCTGACACCCTCGACATCGCCCTCGTCGGCGTCGGCGGTCAAGGCACCATCCTGGCCAGTGACGTGCTCGCCGAGCTGGGGATGCGCCTCGGCCACGACGTCAAGAAGGCCGAAGTGCACGGGATGTCCCAGCGCGGCGGATCCGTTGTCTCGCACGTGCGCTGGGGACCGCAGGTGCACTCCCCCATCATCCCGGCCGGCGGCGCCGACGTCGTCGTCGCGGTCGAGAAGATGGAGGCCGCCCGGTATGCCGCGTTGCTCGCCCCACGCGGCACGGTCATCCTCAACGACCACGCGATCGAGCCACTGACCGTCATCACCGGCGGCGCGGCATACCCGAGCGACCCGCAGATCGAGCAGTGCTACACGACCGACCAGCGGATGCTGTGGCTCGACGCGACGGCAACGGCCGAGCGACTCGGCAACGCCGCCGCCGCCAATGTCGTGCTGCTCGGCGCGCTCTGTGCCGTGCTCGACCTCGACGTCGAGCTGTGCGAGCAGGTCCTGCGCGGCCGGGTCGCCGACAAGCACCTCGCGGTCAACCTCGCCGCCCTACGCGAGGGCGTACGGGCAGCGCAGGGCTGACCCGGGCTACTCGTAGACCCAGCGCAGCCCGACCACCCCACGCCGCGGCCGCTCGCGCAACAAGCGCACCCGACGGTCCGTGCCGTGCGACACCCGGCGGGAGAAGCGGTCGGGCGCGGTGTCGCGCTGCCGCTCGAACTCCTCGATCGCCACCGGCATCCGGTCCGGGTGGAACTCCACCTCCAGCGAGACGAGCGCGTTGACGGCCCCGCCGACGAGATAGGCGCTCTCGATGGGAACGACGTTGCCGTCGTGGGTGATTCGCCGAATGACGTGGTGCTCGCCACGTGGCACGACCCGGTCGAAGACGACCTCGCAGACGAGGGCAGTGAGGGCGTGGTCGCGGGCGACGCGACCGACCCGGCCACCGCTGACGACCTCGAAGGAGATCCGGTCCGGATCGCCACCGGGCTCTCCGCCGTGGATGCCGGGATAGCGGTCGATGTCGGTGAGCGCCCGGATGGTGAGGATGTTGAGCACCTGGTCGAGGCTGCCGTCGGCGCGCACCGTCGCGAAGTCCTGCACGGCGACCACCTCGGCGGACTCGAAGCGACCCGCGCACCCCACCTCGTCGATGAGCTCTTCCAGTCGGCTGCCCGAGGACAGCACGGCGAGGTCCTCCAGCGGCCCGAACGGCTCGGGCGTCACCAGCGCCTTGACGAGCGACCCCTCCGGGACCTGCAGGATCGTCTCGAGGTGCCGCACCGCGACGAGCGAGCGCGAGCCCGTGGGCACCCGCTGGCCGGTCTGCCAGAAGCTCAGCGTGCTCCGCGCGACCCGCACGCCGACCGCCTCGAGCCGGCGTTGGACGCTCTCGAGGGTCAGCCCACCGGCGCGCATGGCCTCCCGCAGCACGATCGCGAACTGGGTGCACCGGGGGGTGCTGCTCACGAGCCGTCCGTCTCGCCGGTCAGGCCGGACAGGTAGACGAGCCCGGGCCCTTCGTCGCGGTAGGGGAAGCCGAGCGCGTCGAGCGCGGGACGCCACGATCCGGTGCACTCGGGGTCGGCTCCCTCGAAGCCGTGGTCGGCGGTGAGCAGGATCGCGACGTCGTCGAGCATCCCCTGCTGATCCAGCGCATCAAGGAACACCCCGAGCCGGGCGTCGCTCTGCCGCAAGGCATCTCGTGCCGCCGCCGACCGCGGGCCAGCGAGGTGGTGGCCCGCGTCGGTGACGACGTTGGCCCACCAGGTGAGCCGGGGCGCGGTGGACGGCCCGCCGGCATAGAGCTGCAGGACCTGCTGCAGACCGAGGTCGTCGACCTGCACGCCCCACCGGAAGTAGCCGTCCTCGAGCAGCGCGGGGTCGCCGACGAAGGGCGAGGCATGCGGGTCGGGCAGTCGGTCTCCCAGCTCCGCGGCGCCACGCCCGGACCCACTGGCCCGGATGATCCCCATCGTCGAGTAGTCGGCGCCGCGGTCGATCGCCTCGTCGACCGACGCCGTCGGCCCGTCGACGAGCTCGAAGACGGTGCGCACCCCGTCGCTGAGCCACTCCGCCGACCGGTGCCACGTCGACTCGTCGTTGGGCACGACCCGCTCACCGGTCGCCCGGTCGAAGTAGACGTTGCCCATGACGCCATGCCGCCCCGGCCCGACCCCCGTGAGGATCGACGTGTGATTGGTGAGGGTGACACTCGGGAACTGGGCCACCGCTCCTCCACGCAGCGCCACCCCGCGCTCGATCAGGCGGGCGACCGCCGGCAGCTCACCCTGCTCGGCGAGGTGGAGCAGGTCCGAGCAGTGCGCGCCGTCCCACAGAATGCCGACGACCGCCGTGGGGAGCTCGCCGGTGAGGTATGCCGCGAGCGGCCGGCCGTCGAGCGGCGCGCCGTCGGCGTCGCACATGGCCTCGGACGCGGTGCCGGCCAGGGTCGCGAGCGTGGGGCCGACGTCGACCAGCCGCGCGTGGTCGTCGACGAGCCCGGCCCGGCGAATCCCCTTGCCGGACAGGATCATCGGGGCCCGGGACTGGATCACGTCGAGTGAGCCGTGCTCGCCGACGTGACCCCCTTCGCCGGGGAAGTAGTGCCGCGGCGTGTGCACGATCGCGAGGTCCGGGCTGCGGTCGGGGTGCGCGAAGAAGGAGAGGATCCGCTCTGCGGCACGGGGATAGGCATTGTCTCGCGAGCTGCGCGGCGACGGGTCAGCGAGCTCCGCGGCATACGGCAGGAAGGCCATCGGGTCCTCGGAGGGCATCGGGTCGACCCCGCTGAGCACCTCGTGCCGGCCGCCGGGACGCAGTCGCACCCGGCCGAGCCGGCTCGCGGCATGGGCGACCGGCTCGTCGTCGACCGGCTCGACCCAGAGGACGAGGTCGACGATGTCGGCCAGCTCCTCGCCGCACAGTGCCTCGATCGCCCGCTCCCGTCGCGCGGCGAGGTCGGTGTCGGTGTGGTCGCTCATCTGTCCCCCTGGTGGTGCGTCATCGAGCCGGCCTCACGGCGACGAACGTAGCCTCGTGCAGGCCCGCGCCTGCTCGAACCCGGCCAGCCGGGCCGACTCGTCCTGAGCCGGCCTGGGCACTCCGTCCTCGAACGAGATGGTCAGCGGGCTGAGGGTAGCCGACCGGGCCACCGTCGCGAGGCCGGACCACTGATCTCGGGGCACCGACCGGCGGGCCTGGACGGCGGCGACGTCGATCCCGACGGTGAGCACCCCGCTGGCCCGGTCGGCCGGCGTCCTCGAGTTGAGCCACCAGACGAAATTGCCCAAGCCGTAGCCGACGTAGGCCTTGCCCAGCCAGCCGGCGCCCAGCACCCGGTGCTGATGCCCGCCGACGATGACGTCCGCCCCAACCTGCTCGAGGGCGGCCGCCGTGCCGAGCTGGCGGGCGTCGGGGCAGGTCGTGCGCTCGGTCCCCCAGTGCAGGAACACGACGACGACGTCGTATGCCGCTCGGGCGGCCAGGACGGCGGCCACCAGTCGCGCGCGGTCCAGGGCGGCGGCGACCCCGGGTCTGCTGTCGGTCGCGGGATAGCGGGTGGCGGTGAGGTCGTTGACCTCGGTGGCCGCGATGACGGCCACCGAGGTGCCCCGGACGTCGAAGACCGCGGGCGCGAAGGCGGCATCGGCAGTGGGACCGATCCCGATGACCTTCAGCGGTGCGGAGCGTTGCGCGGCAAGGCTGTCCGCCAGTCCGTCCGGCCCGTAGTCGACGGCGTGGTTGTTCGCCATGCTCACCGCGTCGACCCCGGCAGCGGCCAGCACCTGCAAGGCCTCGGGGGTCGTGCGGAAGTGGTAGTCCTTGGGCTGTGGCACACCGCGATCGGTGATCGCGGTCTCGAGGTTGACGACGGCGACATCGGCGCTGCCAAGCAGTGGCTGCAGCTCGACGAGGCTGTCCCGACGGCCCAGCAGGCCTGCGACGTGCCGCTCGAAGTGCACGTCGCCCGCGAAGGCCAGGGTGATCGTCGTGGCCGACGCGACCGGACGGCCCTGGGTGCTCACGGGCGTGGTCGCGGATGCCGTAGCGGGGCGGGACGAGGGCTTCGGCTGGCCGGTCACGACGCCGGACGCGGCGGAGGGTGCCGGCGTGGTCGCACCGGTCGGCGAGCCGGTCGCGCTGCCGACGGGTCGCGACGCAGGAGGTGTGGGCGAGGCCGTCCCGGTGCAGCCGGCCAGCGCCCCGAGACCGGTCAGCAGCCCGACGAGCAGCGCTGTCCCGATCCGTCGCACCTGCCCAGTGTGCGGCACGCCCCATGGCCGTGCACGACAGGGCACGCCCGACGACGCGCGATGAGGGTGGTCACGGGTTAGGCTGCCGCCACCGCGGGGGACCTCGTGGTCGCGGCGATGCCGTGTGACGCATGACGAGAGGGAGGCCAACGTGGGCATCTTCGACGAGGTGAAGAAGGGCCTCGGCCTGGGGGACGACAAGGAGCAGGAGGCGACCGGCGAGCTGCGCGAGCAGGCGCCGGAGGCTGCCCCCAGCCCCGAGGTCGAGCACTCGGTGACCTACGACGCCCAGGGCAACGTCCAGGCAGACTCGCCCGAGGTGGTGTCCTCGATCAGCTACGACCAGCAGGGCAACGCGATGTCCGAGGAGGCCAGCGCGGCATACGAGAAGGGCAAGGCTGAGGCTGCCGCTGCCGCGGAGGCACAGGCCAAGGCCGAGGCCGAGGCCGCTGCGCAGGCCGAGGCCGCAGCTCAGGCGCAGGCCGCCGCGCAGGCACAGGCCGCCGCTCAGGCACAGGCCGAGGCCGAGGCCGCTGCTGCCGCCGCTGCTGCCGCGCAGCAGACCTACACCGTCGTCAAGGGCGACACGCTCTCGGCCATCGGCCAGCGCTTCGGCGTCGACTGGCACGAGATCGCGCGGGTCAACAACATCGCCAACCCCAACCTCATCTACCCCGGCCAGGTCTTCACCATCCCGAAGTAGTCGCCGGTCAAAGCAGCACTCGACGAGGCAGGTCCGACGCTCGGACCTGCCTCGTCGCACGTTGCGATTCGGCAACTGACCTCCGCCTATCCCCTGTGGGTGGGTGCCACCCGCTACGGTTGGCCGCCATGACCGATGCAGCGACGCCGAGCCCGACGCCACCGGGCCCGAACCCGTCCATCCCGCAGGACGTAGCGGCACCTCGACTCGAGGGCGACGAGCCGCCGCTGGCCGCGCAGACGACCCGTGAGCCGATGGTCGTCATCACCGGCGTCGACAAGCACTTCGGCGAGCTGCACGTCCTTCGCGACATCGACCTCACGGTCGGCAAGGGCGAGGTCGTCGTCGTGCTCGGCCCCTCCGGCTCGGGCAAGTCGACGCTGTGCCGCACCATCAACCGGCTCGAGCCCTTCGAGAAGGGCTCGATCACCATCGACGGCAAGGCGCTGCCCGACGAGGGCAAGCCGCTGGCGGAGCTGCGCGCCGATGTGGGGATGGTCTTCCAGTCCTTCAACCTCTTCGCCCACAAGACCATCCTCGAGAACGTCACTCTCGGCCCGATGAAGGTGCGCAAGAAGAGCAAGGCCGAGGCCGAGGCCAAGGCCAAGGAGCTGCTCGAGCGGGTCGGCGTGGCGCACCAGTCGGCCAAGTACCCTGCCCAGCTGTCCGGCGGGCAGCAGCAGCGGGTCGCCATCGCGCGGGCGCTGGCGATGAACCCCAAGGTCATGCTCTTCGACGAGCCCACCTCGGCCCTGGACCCCGAGATGGTCAACGAGGTCCTCGAGGTGATGACCGAGCTGGCTCGCTCGGGGATGACGATGATCGTCGTCACCCACGAGATGGGCTTCGCCCGCAAGGCCGCCGACCGGGTCGTCTTCATGGCCGACGGCGAGATCGTCGAGGTCGGCACTCCGGACCAGTTCTTCGGCAACCCGCGATCGAGCCGGGCCAAGGACTTCCTCGGCAAGATCCTCACCCACTGACGCTCACTCGACTGCAGCAGACCCACCCCAACAGGAGGAAACAGATGAAGTTCGGACGGATCAGCGCGGCCGTCGTCGCGGTCACCACCGCCCTCGGCCTCGCGGCCTGTGGCGGTGGGGCGACCGGCGGATCGGGCGGCAGCGGCGGCGGCACCGTGCAGGTCGGCATCAAGTTCGACCAGCCCGGCCTCGGGCTCAAGGCCGGCAGCGACTACACCGGCTTCGACGTCGACCTGGCCAAGTACCTCGCCAAGGAGCTCGGCTACTCCGGCGTCGAGTTCAAGGAGGCCGTCTCCGCCCAGCGCGAGACCCTCATCCAGACCGACCAGGTGAAGTTCATCGTCGGCACCTACTCGATCACCGACGCCCGCAAGGAGAAGGTCTCCTTCGCCGGTCCGTACTTCGTCGCCGGCCAGGACCTGCTCATCCGCGCCGACGACACCTCGATCACCGGACCGGACTCGCTCAACGGCAAGAAGCTGTGCTCGGTCAAGGGGTCCACGTCGGCCGAGAACGTCAAGAAGAAGGTCCCCGGCGTCAACCTGCAGGAGTACGCGACCTACACCCTGTGCGTCGACGCGCTCAAGGGCAACGCCGTCGACGCGCTCACGACCGACGACACGATCCTCGCCGGGTATGCCGCGCAGGAGGCCAACAAGGGCAAGCTCAAGGTCGTCGGCGCCCCCTTCTCGACCGAGAACTACGGCGTCGGCGTGAAGAAGGGCGACACCGCCTTCTGCCAGAAGGTCACCGACGCGATCAACAAGTACATCAAGGACGGCGAGTGGCAGAAGTCGCTCGACAAGAACCTCGGGCCGGCCGGCTACAAGCCGCGCTCGGGCAACCCGCCCACCCCCGCCGCCTGCTCCTGACCTGCTCCTCACCGTCCGGCAGGTGACCTGACCAGCACGGTATGCCGCCCGCTCCGGTGAGCGGGCGGCATACCGGATGGTCGTGGTGGCCAGTCCGCTGACCCGCCGTGAAAGGACGACGATGGGTGAGCTCTTCGCGCAGTACAACATCCTCGGCGCATTCGGCCTGACGATCGTGCTCGCCGTGTTCGCTGCTCTCGGATCGCTGGTGCTCGGGACGATCGCGGCCATCATGCGGGTGTCCCCGGTGGGCTTCCTCAACCGGGTCGGCTCGCTCTACGTCAACATCGTGCGGAACACTCCGCTCACGCTCATCATCGTCTTCTGCAACATCGGCTTCATCGTCAACCTCGGCCTGTCCTTCAGCGAGGACATCGCCCGCAACAACATCATCTGGTCCATCCTCGGCCTGTCCTGGTACCACGGGGCCTTCGTGTGCGAAGCGCTCCGGTCGGGCGTCAACACGGTGCCGGCCGGGCAGGCGGAGGCCGCGCGGGCGATCGGGCTGACCTTCGGCCAGAGCCTCAGCGAAGTGCTCCTGCCGCAGGCCTTCCGGGGTGCCATCACCCCGCTCGGGAACACCCTCATCGCCCTCACCAAGAACACCACGGTGTCCACGGCGATCGGCGTGGCCGAGATCTCCGGCCTGATGAAGGAGATGATGGAGTTCCGCCCTGACCTGCTCATCCCGATCTTCCTGGTGGTCGCCATCGGCTTCGTCGTGCTGACCCTGCCCATCGGCCTGCTCACCACCCATCTGTCGACCCGACTGGCGGTGAAGCGATGAGCTCCGTCCTCTTCGACCACCCGGGCCCGAAGGCCCGGGTGCGGCACCGGATCATCGCCGTGGTCAGCGCAGTCGTCTCGGTGGCCGCGCTCGCGTGGGCCCTCACCAAGTTCGGCGAGAAGGGCAACCTCGCCGCCGACAAGTGGCTGCCCTTCCTCACCGCCGACATCTGGGTCAACTACCTGATCCCCGGGCTGATAGCGACCTTGCTCGCCGCGGCCATCTCGATCGTCTTCGCCGGAGCCTTCGGTCTCGTCTTCGGCATGGGCCGGCTGTCCCACGTCGCCCCGATCCGGTGGATCTCCACGGTCGTCGTCGAGTTCTTCCGGTCCGTGCCGGTCCTCGTCATGATGTTCTTCGCCTTCACGCTGTACGCCTTCAACGGCGTCTTCCGCAGCGACCTCAACTCGCTGGCGGCCGTCATCACCGGGCTCACCCTCTACAACGGGTCGGTCGTGGCCGAGCTCATCCGCTCCGGAGTCGGCAGCCTGCCCAAGGGGCAGACCGAGGCCGGCTACGCCATCGGGCTCACCCGCGGCCAGACGCTGCGCACCATCCTGCTCCCCCAGGCGATCACCGCGATGTTGCCGGCCCTCGTCGGCCAGCTCGTCGTGATCCTCAAGGACACCGCCCTGGGCTACCTGATCACCTACCAGGAGCTGCTCAACAAGTTCCAGCAGATCGGGTCCTACAAGTCCAACCCGGTCCCCACGTTGGTCGTCATCGCGGCGATCTTCGTCGTCATCAACTACGCCCTCACCGGCGTTGCGGGCTACCTCGAGAGGCGCACCCGCGCCAAGGGCCGCGCGGTGATCCCGCGCAATGCGGCCGGCCCCGGGCACATCGCCCCCGTCGACACCGAGGCGCTGCAGGAGCACCAGATCGAGGTCGACGACGAGGTGCTCCGCGAGCGCTACCACAAGCCGTAGAGCACGCGGCGAAGGAGCGATGGCAGCTCTGCCGGGCCCACGACGGCCCGGTATTAACCGACCGAACCGTCCTACCGGCCGGTAAGGGACCATCGCCCCGGTTGACGAAATGGTCAGACCTGGCAGGCTCAGGTCTTGTACGCAATCCGCTACGACAGGCAGGTCACCCGGCATGAAGATCGTCGTCCTCGTCAAGCACGTCCCGGAGCCCACGGCCACGTGGAAGTTCGCCCCCGACCTCACCGTCGATCGCGCCGGCGTCGAGGGCCGGCTCTCCGAGCTCGACGAGTATGCCGTGGAGCAGGCCGCGCGGCTGGCCGAGAGCGGTGCCGCGTCGGAGGTCGTCTTCCTCACCGTCGGCCCGGCCAAGGCGGCCGAGGGCCTGCGCAAGGCGCTCGCCATCGGCGGCGACAAGGCCGTGCACGTCCTCGACGACGCGATCCACGGCTCGTGCGCGCTCGGCACCTCGCTCGTGCTGGCCAAGGCGCTGGAGAAGGTCGGCTATGACCTGGTCCTCACCGGCATGGCCTCCACCGACGCCGAGCTGTCGGTCGTGCCGCAGATGGTCGCCGACCGGCTGGGCGCCAACCAGGCGACCTTCGCCGGCGAGCTGACCGTCGACGGCGGCCAGGTGAGCATCCGGCGCGACACCGACGCCGCCAGCGAGCGGGTCGCCGTGACGCTGCCCGCGGTCGTCTCGGTCACCGACCAGACCGGCGAGGCCCGCTACCCCGCCTTCAAGGCGATCATGGCGGCCAAGAAGAAGCCGATCGAGACGATGAGCCTGGCCGACCTCGGCGTCGCCGCCGACCAGGTCGGCCTCGGGGCCGCGTCGGTGAGGACCGTCGACGTCTCCCCCACGCCGCCGCGCACCGCCGGCACGATCGTCACCGACGAGGGCGAGGGCGGCAAGCAGCTGGCCGACTTCCTCGCCGGCCGCGGCTTCATCTGACGGCTTCGCGCCCACCCCCAGACCTCACCCGCCCGCACGACACACCACGGCATCTAGGAGAAGCATCGTGTCGGAAGTCCTCGTCGTCGCCGAGACCACCAGCTCCGGCGTCCGCAAGCCCACCCTCGAGCTGCTCACCGCGGCCCGCGCGCTCGGTGAGCCCGCCGCCATCGTCTTCGGCGCTGCCGATGACGCCGTCGTCGCCGCGCTCGGCGAGTACGGCGCCACCAAGGTCTACGCCGTCGACGCTCCCGAGGTCGGCGAGTTCCTCTCGCTGCCCAAGGCCGAGGCGGTCGTGCAGATCGCCCAGCAGGCCTCGCCGGTGGCGGTGCTGCTCACCAGCGGACCTGAGGGCAAGGACATCGCGGCCCGGGTCGCGGTCCGTCTCGGCGCCGGCGTCGTGCCCGACGCGACCAAGGTCGAGCTCGCCGGTGACACGGTGACGACGACCCAGAGCGTCTTCGCCGGCCGCTTCCAGGCCAAGAGCGAGGTCACCCGCGGCCCGGCCGTCGTGACCATGCGTCCCAACGCGACCAGCGCCGAGCCGGCCGCCGCCTCGCCCAGTGTCGAGGCCGTCTCGGTCTCGGTCAGCGACGCGGCCAAGGGCGCGAAGATCACCTCCCGCGAGCCCAAGGTCTCCACCGGCCGGCCCGAGCTCACCGACGCGGCAGTCGTCGTCGCCGGGGGCCGCGGTGTGGGCTCGCAGGAGGGCTTCGCGGTCATCGAGCGCGCCGCGGACGCCCTCGGCGGTGCGGTTGGCGCCTCGCGCACCGTCACCGATCAGCACTGGGCTCCGCACGAGCTGCAGGTCGGCCAGACCGGCAAGACCGTCGCTCCGTCGCTCTACGTCGCCGCCGGCATCTCCGGCGCGATCCAGCACCGGGCCGGCATGCAGTCGAGCAAGACGATCGTCGTCGTCAACAAGGACCCGAAGGCGCCGATCTTCCAGATCGCCGACTACGGCGTCGTCGGCGACCTGCACGCAGTGCTCCCGGCGCTCGTCGACGAGGTCGCCCGACGCAAGGGGTGACCACCGGCCCAGGCCGGCGCGCCGAGCCGGGCCGTGCAGCACCTCTCCCACCCTCGGCACGAAGGAGCTTCCCCTGATGATGGCGGTCCGGCTGATCCTGGGTCTGCTGCTCACAGTCGTGTGTCTCGGGATCGCCGGGCGCCGCCTGTTCATGCTCTGGCGGTTGGGCAAGACCTTCCAGCCGCTGGAGGCGGACCGCCGGCTCGACACCGGCGCCGCAGCCGCCGCCGAGGTGCAGGAGGTCGCGCTGCAGCGCAAGCTGCTGCGCTGGACCGTGCCAGGAGTCGCGCACTTCCTGGTCTTCTGGGGCTTCATGATCCTGCTGTTCACCATCGTCGAGGCATTCTTCGGCCTGGTGCAGGCGGACTTCCAGATCCCGGTGCTCGGCAACTTCGCCTGGTTCGGCTTCATCGAGGACCTCTTCGCGATCCTCTGCGTCGTCGCCCTCGGCATCTTCACCATCCTGCGGATCCAGCAGGCGCCCAAGAGCCTCGGCCGGCGCAGCCGCTTCTTCGGCTCGCACATCGGCCCGGCCTGGTTCGTGCTGTTCATGATCTTCAACGTCGTGTGGACCCTGCTGGCCTATCGCGGCGCGTCGATCAACGCCCAGGAGCTGCACGCCCCTGAGAACGCCGACAAGATGCGCTTCCTGCACGGGGCCTTCGCCTCGCAGTGGTTCGCCGCGATCCTGCCGAAGACGAACGTCGAGCTCTGGGAGACCTTCTTCCTGCTGCTCTCGCTCGCCGTGCTGCTCGGCTTCACGGTCTTCGTGACCTACAGCAAGCACATGCACATCTTCGCCTCGATCCCCAACGTCGCCTACGCGCGCCGGCCGCGCGCCCTCGGCGCCCTCGAGCCGGTCTACTGGCAGGGCACGAAGGTCAACTTCGAGGACCCTGGTGACGACGACGTCATGGGCGTCGGCAAGGTCGAGGACTTCACCTGGAAGGGCCTGCTCGACTTCGCGACCTGCACCGAGTGCGGTCGCTGCCAGAGCCAGTGCCCCGCCTGGAACACCGACAAGCCGCTCTCGCCCAAGGTCCTCATCATGACCCTGCGCGACCACTCGCTGGCCAAGGCGCCCTATCTGCTGGCCACCTCGGCGGCCGAGAAGGGTGCCGACGGTGAGCCCACCGAGGCGACGCTGGGCGGCATACCGGAGGCGGCGAAGACCGAGGCGGCCCGACCGCTCGTCGGCCCGCAGGACGACGAGACCGCGCACGTCGGCGAGCACGGCGTCACCGGCGAGGGCGTCGTGCCCTTCGACATGCTCTGGTCGTGCACGACCTGCGGCGCCTGCGTCGAGCAGTGCCCGGTCGACATCGAGCACGTCGACCACATCGTCGACATGCGCCGCTACCAGGTGCTCATGGAGTCGGCCTTCCCCGAGGAGGCCGGCATCATGCTGCGCAACCTCGAGCACGCCGGCGACCCATGGGGTCTGGGCGGCAGCAAGCGGCTCGAGTGGGCCGAGAGCCTCGACTTCGAGGTCCGCGTCTACGAGGGCGAGAAGATCCCCGACGACGTCGAGTACCTCTACTGGGTCGGCTGCGCCGGCGCCCTCGACGACACCGCCAAGCGCACCTCGCAGGCCGTCGCCACCCTGCTGCACGAGGCCGGCGTCGAGTTCATGGTCCTCGGCGAGGCCGAGGCCTGCACCGGCGACCCGGCCCGCCGGATGGGCCACGAGTTCCTCTTCCAGATGCTCGCCATGCAGAACGTCGAGACCCTCAACGAGGCCGGCGCGAAGCGGATCGTCGTCACCTGCGCGCACTGCTACAACACCCTCGCCAACGAGTACCCGCAGGTCGGCGGACGCTACGAGGTCGTCCACCACACGACCCTGCTGGCCCGGCTGGTCGCCGAGAAGCGGCTCACCCCGGTGCAGCGCGTCGACGCGGCCGTCACCTACCACGACCCGTGCTACCTCGGTCGGCACAACCGGATCTTCGCGGCCCCCCGCGAGGTCCTCGGCGCGATCCCGGGCGCGCGGGTCCAGGAGATGCCGCGCAACCGCGAGCGGTCCTTCTGCTGCGGCGCCGGCGGCGCCCGGATGTGGATGGACGAGAACCTCGGCACCCGGATCAACCAGAACCGCGCCGACGAGGCGCTCGCGACCAAGCCCGACGTCGTCGCCGCCGCCTGCCCCTTCTGCATCACCATGCTGACCGACGGCGTCGCCCAACGTCAGCAAGAGGGCAGCGCGGCTGCGACCGTCGCTGTCACCGACGTCGCCGAGGTGCTGCTGCGCTCGGTGCGGCCCGACCTCACCGACGCAGCACCAGCGAGTCCGGCCGGCTGACGGTATACCCCATCCAGATCCGCAATGACCCTGTCCCGCAACGCCTCTCGAGCAAGGAAGTCGTGATGACCGACACCGCCACCCCCTCGCACGCCCTCGGCGCCGGCCTCGACCTGGAGAGCCTGCAGCTCATGCTCGAGGCGCTCGGCGACTTCGTCGACGCTGCCCTCTCCCCTGAGCTGCAGCTCGACCTCGACCACGAGGACCGCTGCCCCGAGGACATCGTCCGGGCGATGAGCGACCCCGAGCAGCTCGGCGTGCAGCTCGTCTTCATCCCCGAGGCCTACGACGGGATGGACGGCGGCGCCTTCGACGCCTATCGGGTCTGCGAGACGATGGCGCGCAAGGACATCGGTCTGGCGACCGCCGTCTTCGCCACCTTCCTCGGCTCCGACCCGATCGTCGTCGGCGCCACCGAGGAGCAGAAGCAGGAGTGGCTCGGCGCGATCGCCCGCGAGGGCGTCGTCTTCGCCTACGGCGCGACCGAGCCCGAGGCGGGCTCCGACCTCGGCGCCCTGACGACCACCGCCACCCCGGTCCGCGGCGACGACGGCGAGATTACGGCATACACGATCTCCGGCCGCAAGCAGTGGATCTCCAACGGCTCGATCGCCGACTTCACGACGATCCTCGCCCTCACCGAGGCCGGCCCGTCGTGGTTCGTGGTGCCCAAGGACGCCCCCGGCTTCTCGGCGGCGCCGCCGGAGGACAAGCACGGCCTGCGGCTGTCCAACACCGCCGCACTCTTCCTCGACGACGTCGAGGTGCCCGCCTACAACCTCATCGGCGGGGTCGAGGGCAAGGGTCTCGTGCAGGCCCAGCAGGTCTTCGGCTACACCCGGCTGATGGTCGCGGCCTTCGGGCTCGGCGGTGGCTGGGAGGCCCTCGACCGGGCCATCACCTACTCGATGAACCGCGAGCAGGGTGGCAGCCTGCTGTGCGACAAGCAGGGCTACACGCACAAGCTCATCGTCCCGCACGCCGTGCGGCTCGAGGCGGCCCGCGCCTTCATCGAGGACACCGCCGACAAGATCGACCGCGGCCTGGGCGCCAACGGCGCGATGAACACCGAGGGCGCGATCGCCAAGTACCTCGCCACCGAGGCCGGCAACGCCGCCGCCGACGCGGCCATCCAGGCGCACGGCGGCTACGGCTACACCCGCCCCTACGTCGTCGAGAAGGTCAAGCGCGACGTCCGGATCACGACGATCTACGAGGGCACCTCCGAGATCATGGAGATGACCATCGCCCGCGACCGGTGGCAGCAGCACCTCAAGACCCAGGGCGGCTACTACCGCGCCAAGGCCGCCGAGCTCAAGACGCTGCATGCCCGGATGCCGCGGGTCGGCGCCGATGTCGCCGCGCTCGCCTGCGAGGGCCTCGCCGTCGTCCTCGAGGCCTGCCGCACCGGCCGGCTCACCCGCAACCAGCACGTGCTCTTCCGCCTCGGCGAGCTCATCGCCTCGTGTGAGGGGGCCGAGGTCTTCGCCAAGCGGGCCGCGGCCGCCGCCGACGACAGCGCCCACGAGAAGAGCCCGCGCCGCTTCGACGCCGACACCTTCGCCACCATGGCGCGGGTCTTCGCGCGCGAGGCCGCCGCCAAGGTCGCCTTCGACGGCTCCCGCTGGGTGGCCGGAGCGGCCGACCCCGGCTCGCCCGCCGTCGCAGCCGTGAGCGGCATCCCGACCGCCGCGATCCAGGCCGCCCAGGCCGGGCTGGTCACCGACATGGATGCCGTTGCCGACGCCCTCTACGGGCGCGGCGCCTCCGCCTGACGCTCTCCCCGGACAAAGGACCGCTGCCATGACCGACGCCCACCCCGCCGCCCAGCCCGTCGCGATCGTCGGACTGGCCGCGATCATGCCCCAGGCGCCCGACGGGGACGCCTTCTGGGCCAACATCACCGGCGGCCGCTACTGCATCACCGAGGTGCCGCCGGAGCGCTGGGACCCGGCGCTCTACTACTCCCCCGACCACAGCGCGCGGGACAAGACCTACTCGACGATCGGCGGCTGGGTCCGCGACTTCGAGTGGGACCCGATCCGCTGGCGGATGCCGATCCCGCCGACCGTGGCCGCGCAGATGGACCAGGGCCAGCGGTGGGCGCTGTCGGCCGGGCGGCGGGCGCTCATGGACGCCGGTTGGCCCACCTGGGGCATCGACTCGGATCGCATCGCGGTCATCCTCGGCAACGCCATCGGCGGCGAGAAGCACTACCAGTCCTCGATGCGGATCCAGCTGCCCGAGGCGCTCAAGCGACTCGAGGAGAGCCCCACCCTGCGCGGGCTGTCCCGCGAGCAGCAGGTCGCGATCGTCGAGGAGACGCGCGCGGCATACCTGGACAACATGTTCGAGATCACCGAGGACACCATGCCCGGTGAGCTGTCCAACGTCATCGCCGGCCGGATCGCCAACGTCCTCAACCTGCGCGGCCCCAACTACACGACCGACGCCGCCTGCGCGTCCGGCCTCGCCGCGCTCAACTCGGCGATCCTCGGGCTCAACGACCACCAGTACGACGCGGTGCTCACCGGCGGCATCGACCGCAACATGGGCGTCGACGCCTTCGTCAAGTTCTGCAAGATCGGCGCCCTCTCGGCCACCGGCACCCGACCCTTCGACGCCGGTGCCGATGGCTTCGTCATGGGCGAGGGCGCCGCCGTCTTCGTGCTCAAGCGGCTCGAGGACGCCGAGCGTGACGGCGACCGGATCTACTCGGTCATCCTGTCGGTCGGTGGCTCCTCGGACGGCAAGGGCAAGGGCATCACCGCGCCCAACCCGGTCGGCCAGCAGCTCGCCGTCCGGCGGGCCTGGGAGCGCTGCGGCGAGGACCCGGCCACCGTCGGCGCGCTCGAGGCGCACGGCACGTCGACCCGGGTCGGCGACGCGACCGAGCTGGAGAGCCTGGCCGCCGTCTTCGGCGCCGCCGGCGCCCGCCCGCGCTCGATCGCGCTCGGCTCGGTCAAGTCGAACATCGGCCACCTCAAGGCAGCCGCCGGCACCGCCGGTCTCTTCAAGATGGTCAAGCAGCTGCACGAGAAGGTCCTCGCCCCGTCGCTCGGCTTCGTCAACCCCAACGAGAACGTCGACTGGGACACCAGCCCGTGCGCGGTGAACACCGCTCTGCGGCAATGGGACACCCCTGCCTCCGGCGTGCGCCGTGGCGGTGTCAGCGCCTTCGGATTCGGCGGCACGAACTTCCACGTCGTCGTCGAGGAGCACATCCCGGGTCGGCACAAGCCCAGGCCCAAGGTGTATGCCGCGGCCGCTGTCCCCGGGTCGGCGCAGGCCGCCGACGCGGGCGCCACCGCAGCGGCACCGGCCGAGCGCAAGACCCCGATGCGCGGCGCGCTCGTCCTCGGCGGTCGGGACGACGCCGACCTGCTCGCCCAGGTCCAGGCGGCACTCGCCGACGCCCAGGCCGGCCGAGCACCGGCACCGGCCGCACCGGACCCGGCCCTGGCCACCGCTGCCGTGCGGATCGCCGTCGACTACGCCGACGCCGCCGAGCTCGCCGGCAAGCTCGACAAGGCCGCCAAGGGCCTGGCCACCGGCAATGCCGCGATCTTCAAGATGCTGCGCCAGCAGGGCGTGTTCGTCGGGCGCGGCCCGGCGCCGAAGGTGGCCTTCCTCTACACCGGGCAGGGCAGCCAGTACGTCAACATGCTCCGCTCGCTGCACACGTCCGAGCCGATCGTCAAGGCGACCTTCGACGAGGCCGACCGGGTGATGACCCCGCTGCTCGGCCGGCCGCTCACCTCCTTCATCTACGTCGACCCCAGCGACGAGGCGGCGGTCAAGGGTGCCACCAAGCAGCTCATGCAGACCGAGATCACCCAGCCGGCGGTGCTTGCCACCGACCTGTCGCTGACCCGGCTGCTCGCGGCATACGGCATCGAGCCGGACATGGTGATGGGTCACAGCCTCGGCGAGTACGGCGCGCTCGTCGCGGCCGGCTCGCTCACCCTCGACGCGGCGATGGAGGCCGTGTCGGCCCGCGGCCGCGAGATGGCCAAGGTCAGCGTCGAGGACAACGGCGCGATGGCCGCGGTCTTCGGTCCGCTCGACGAGATCGAGCGCACGGTCGCCGCCGCCGACGGCTACGTCGTCATCGCGAACATCAACTCCTACAGCCAGGCCGTCGTCGGTGGCGCCACCAAGGCCGTGGAGCGGATCTGCGAGACCTTCGTCGGCAAGGGCATCAACGCGATCCGGATCCCGGTGAGCCACGCCTTCCACACCTCGATCGTCGCGCCCGCGTCGGTGCCCTTCGTCAACGCGCTGCGCCGGCTCAACCTGCAGCCGCCGAAGCGGCCGATCGTCGCCAACGTCACCGGCGAGTTCTACCCCGCCGACGCGACGGCCGACACGATGCTCGACTACACCGGTCGGCAGATCGCCTCGCCCGTGCAGTTCGTCAAGGGCCTGCAGACGCTGTATGCCGCGGGCGCCCGCGTCTTCGTCGAGGTCGGCCCGAAGAAGGCCCTGCACGGCTTCGTCGAGGACGTCCTCGGCAGCAAGCACGACGACGTCAGCGCGCTCTTCACCAACTTCCCGAAGCTCGACGACCAGACCGCCTTCAACCAGGCGCTCTGCGGCCTGTATGCCGCCGGCCTCGGCTTCTCGGCCCCGGCTGCCCCCGCCACCTCCGCTGTCTCGACCGCAACCCACGAGAGCACCCTCATGAACTCCTCTGCCCCGCAAGCCTCTTCGAGCTCCGGCGCCCCGTCGGACGCGGTCATCACCGAGCTCGGCAAGCTCTTCGCCGGCGTCCTCGAGCAGGGCATGCGGCTCTACGGCTTCCCGCAGGGTGGCGACGGCGGCGCCGCCGGCGTGGCCTCGGGCGGCGCGCCCGCGGCATCCCCGAAGCCGGCGCAGCAGCCGCCGGCGGCTCCGGCGGAGGCGGCCGAGCCGGTCGTCGTCACCGGTGCCGGCCTGGGCCTGCCCGGTGTCGACCCGATGTTCGACGACGAGAACATCGCCCGCATCCTCGGCGGTCAGCAGTTCATCGCCAACCTGCCCGACTCGGTCACCGCCCGGATGGCCCGGATGCGGATCACCCGGCTGGTCAAGGACTCCAGCGGCGGCGGCTCGTTCCAGACGATCGACGACCCGGAGCAGGTCATCAAGCTCGCCGGTCGGCGCGCCCCGCTCGACGTCGTCGGGCAGTACGGCATCGACGCCGGCCGCGACGCCGCGCTCGACACGACCACCCGGATGGCGCTCGGCGCGGGCTTCGACGCGATGCGCGACGCCGGCATCCCGCTCGTCATGCACTACAAGACGACGACGATCGGCAGCCAGCTGCCCGACCGGTGGGGCCTGCCGGACGCGATGCGCGACGACACCGGCATCATCTTCGCCTCGGCCTTCCCGGGCTACCACGCCTTCGCCGAGCAGCTCGAGCACTACGTCACCGACCGGGCCCGGCGGGAGCACGTGCTCGCCCTCGAGGGCCTGCTCACCCTGATGGCCGAGGGCGACCCGGCGCGCGCCGAGGCGCAGCGGCTGCTCGAGCAGACCAAGGCCGAGATCGCCGAGAACCCGTTCGAGTTCGACCGGCGCTTCCTGTTCCGGGTGCTGTCGATGGGTCACTCGCAGTTCGCCGAGATCATCGGCGCCCGCGGCCCGAACACCCAGATCAACGCCGCCTGCGCCTCGACGACCCAGGCCTTCTCGCTGGCCGAGGACTGGATCCGCAGCGGCCGGGCCCGCCGGGTCATCGTCATCAGCGCCGACGACGCCACCGGCGACGCGATCATGCCGTGGATCGGCTCGGGCTTCCTCGCCTCGGGCGCGGCGGCCACCGACGCCCGGGTCGAGGACGCGGCGACGCCGTTCGACCGCCGTCGGCACGGGATGATCATCGGCGCGGGCGCGGCGTCCTTCGTCCTCGAGTCGGCCGAGGCGGCGCGCGAGCGCGGCATCCAGCCGATCTGCGAGGTGCTCGCCGCGGTGACCGCCAACTCGGCCTTCCACGGCACCCGGCTGGACATCGAGCACATCCAGGGGGTCATGGAGACGACCGTCCGGATGGCCGAGCGGTGGGGCCTGGACCGGCACGCCATGGCGTCCTCGCTCATGTTCATGTCGCACGAGACCTACACGCCGGCCCGCGGCGGCAGCGCCTCGGCCGAGATCAACGCACTGCGCAAGGCCTTCGGGGCCGACGCCGACAAGATCGTCATCACCAACACCAAGGGCTTCACCGGGCACGCGATGGGCGCCGGCGTCGAGGACGTCGTCGCGATCAAGGCCCTCGAGACCGGGCTGGTCCCGCCGGTCCCGAACTACAAGGAGCCCGACCCCGACCTGGGCAACCTCAACCTGTCCACCGGCGGCTCCTACCCCATCAGCTACGCGCTGCGGCTCGCGGCCGGCTTCGGCTCGCAGGTCGCGATGGCTCTGCTGCGCTGGACCCCGGTGCCGGATGGCCGACGCCGCGCGCCCGCCGAGCTCGGCTACGCCTACCGGATCGTCGACCAGGTCGCCTTCCAGCGCTGGCTGGACCGGCTCTCCGGGCACAGCGGCAGCCAGCTCGAGATCGACCACCGGCGGCTGCGGATCACCGACGCCGGCGCCCCGGCCACCCCGGTCACCGTGCCGACGGCCGTGCCGATCCCGTATGCCGCGCGCGCCCTGCGCCCGCTCTCGGCCGGTCCCGCGCCGGTCTCCACCCCGGCCCCCGGGTATGCCGCGCCCGCTCCGGCCGCGGCCGCCCCGGCTCCGGCTGCTGCCCCGGCAGCGGCGCCTGCCCCGGCCGCACCGGCCCCCGCCGCCCCGGCAGCACCCGCCGCAATCAGCGACCCGGTGCTCGACCAGGTCACCTCGATCGTGTCGGGGCTGACCGGCTACCCGGCCGACCTGCTCGACCCCGACCTCGACCTCGAGGCCGACCTCGGCGTCGACACCGTCAAGCAGGCCGAGGTCTTCGCCGCCGTCCGCGAGCACTACCAGGTCGAGCGCGACGACACCCTCAAGCTGCGCGACTTCCCCACCCTGCGCCACGTCGCCGGCTGGGTGCGCGGCAAGGC
>Ga0116151_10000416_pt1 | contig 38878 bp, 38 predicted proteins | sample AD_UKC117_MetaG_FD_89893 | JGI IMG/M metagenome (GOLD analysis project Ga0116151, IMG submission 89893) | Active sludge microbial communities of municipal wastewater-treating anaerobic digesters from Hong Kong - AD_UKC117_MetaG | ecosystem: Engineered > Bioreactor > Anaerobic > Digestate...
CCCGCTGCTGCTCACCGGTCTCGCCGCGGCCGCGGCATTCAAGATGGGGCTGTTCAACATCGGTGGCCAGGGCCAGTTCGTCCTCGGCGCGGTCGCGGCCTCGGGTGTCGGCCTGGCGCTCGACGGGGTGTCCGGCTTCGTCACCATCCCGCTGATGATCCTCGCCGGCATGCTCGCCGGCGGCCTGTGGGCCGCGATCCCGGGCTTCTTCCGGGTGCGCTTCGGCACCAACGAGGTCATCACGACACTCATGCTCAACTACGTCGCGGCCAACCTCGCGTCCTACCTCATCTTCGGCTCCGAGTCCTTCTGGCGGCTGCTCACCGGCAGCGGCAAGGTCTTCCCGCAGGGCAAGCCGGTCGGCGAGGATGCCGTGTGGCCGGCCTTCGGTGGCGGCGGCCTCAACCTGCCGCTGGGCTTCCTGCTCGGCTGCGTCGCGGCCGTCGGGCTGTGGGCGCTCTACCGCTACACCCGCTTCGGCTTCGAGGTCGGCGTCGTCAGCGACTCGCCGGAGGCGGCTCGGTATGCCGGGATCAGCGTCCCGCGCACGTCGCTCGCCATCATGACGCTCTCGGGTGCGCTCGCCGGGCTCGGCGGCGCCAGCGACATCGGCGACATCCGGCACACCCTGGACCCCAAGGGCCTGGGCCAGACCGGCTACGGCTACACCGGCATCGTCGTCGCGGCCCTGGCCCGGTGGAACCCCATCGCCGTCGTCCCGGTCTCGCTGTTGCTCGGTGCCCTGGCCAACGCCGGGCGGTCGCTGCAGGGCGAGTCCTTCCCGGCCGGCCTGGTCGGCCTGCTGCAGGGGCTGCTGCTCTTCTGTGCGGTCTCCGGCGAGTTCCTCACCCGGTATCGGGTGCGGCGGGCGACTGCTCGGCCGGCCACCGCCGCCGAGGTGGAGGCCCAGGCCGCATGAACGACACCCTGCTCATGGTCGTGCTCGTGTCGGCGATCTTCTACGGCACCCCGCTGCTCATCGCTGCGCTCGGCGAGGTGCTCGCCGAGCGCTCGGGCGTGCTCAACCTCGGCGTCGAGGGCATGATGCTGATGGGCGCGGTCGTCGCGTCGGTGACCTCGGCCCGGATGGGCGGCCCCAGCTGGCTGGTCCTGCTGCTCGCGGCCCTGGCCGCGATGGCCGCCGGTGTGGGGACGTCACTGCTGCACGCGATCGCGACGATCACCCTGCGGGTCAACCAGACGGTGAGCGGCCTGGCGCTGACCATCCTGGCCGGTGCGGCTGGGCTGTCGTCCTACCTCGCCAACGTCTGGAAGCTCAAGGACCCGGTCCCCCACCAGTTCAGCCCGATGAACCTCTTCGGGCTCAAGGACCTCCCGGTCGTCGGGCCGCTGCTGTTCAACCAGACCCTGCTCACCTACGTCTCCTGGGTCCTCGTCACCGTCTGCTCGTGGTACCTCTTCCGCACCCGGGCCGGGCTCAACCTGCGCTCGGTGGGAGAGTCGCCGTCGACCGCCGACGCGATGGGGCTCGACGTCATCCGCACCCGATACGCGCACACCCTCGTCGGCGGCGCCTTCGCCGGCCTCGCCGGGGCCGCCTTCTCGCTGTCCATCGTGCCCACCTGGGTCGACGGGATGACCGCGGGTCGGGGCTGGATCGCGCTGGCCCTGGTCATCTTCGGCTTCTGGCGGCCAACCTGGGTGATGATCGGGGCCTACCTGTTCGGGGCGCTGGCCAGCCTCAGCCTGATCCTGCAGGCGCGGGGCGTGGCGATCGCCCCCGAGATCCTCGACTCGATCCCCTACCTGATGACCGTCGTCGTGCTCGTCGTCGTGTCGGCCGGCTGGTCCAGCCGCAAGCTCTCGGCGCCCGATGCCCTCGGCACGGCCTACGAGCGCGAGGCCCGCTGAGCCCCTTCGTGGGCGAGCGGGTGCACGGGTGAGCGGGTGCACGGGTCGGGTTAGGCTGCCCGGGTGAGCGAGAGACCAGGAGCCAGCGGCCCGGCCGAGGGCGACCACCGCACCGACCGGCCTCCGCTCGATGCCCGGCCACACCTCGATGCCCGGCCACACCTCGATGCCCGGCCACAGCTCGATGCCCGGCCACAGCTCGATGCCCGGACTCCGCTGCACGTGCCGACCGGTCCGGTCATCGCGGTCGGCAACGCTCTCTGGGCCGTGGCGCTCGTCGTCTGCCTGGTGGTCCCCGAGCTGCACACCGGCGAGCGCCGGTGGTGGCCGTGGACCTGCGTCGCCGGGCTCGGGTTGGGCGCCTTCGCCTGGGCCTACATCCGCCGCGGCCGGGGCAACGCTCAGGACGCCTGACCAGCACCCGCCGAGCTGAGCAGGTGCGCGCAGGACCACGGCGCTATGCCGCGCGATTACGCTCTGGTGGAGGAGCCCACCAACGCATCTGGTGGAGGAGCCCACCAGAGCGTATCGACGGGAAGGGCATGGTCCCCGACCGCGTCAACCGACGGCTCAGGCCTCGGGCTGATGATCGACGAGCTCACCCACAGGCAGGTCCACAGGCATGTCCTGCTCAGCCGTGGCATCGCCCGCCGCCGCTTCGTTCAGGTCGGCCTGCTCGCCCGCCTCGGTCTCACCGCTCGCCTCGGTCTCACCGCTCGCCTCGGTCTCACCGCTCGCCTCGGTCTCACCGCTCGCCTCGGCCTGACCGCTCGCCTCGGCCTGACCGCTCGCCTCGGCCTGACCGCTCAGCAGCTCACGCGGCTCGACGTCGATGGCCAGCTCGTCGACGATCGGCTCCGGCATCGGCACGCTCGCGATCGGCTCCGCGTCGACCTCTGAGTGCGCTCCGCACCCGTGGTCGATCGACACGACCTTGCCGTCCGACGGCGACCACTCGTTGGCGCACACCCCGAAGGTCCGGCGCAGCGCCCCCGCCATCGGCAGGAAGTAGCCACACGTCGCGCACGGCTCCGGTGCCTTCTCGGCCAGCTCGGTCCGCGGTCCGTGCTCACCGGCATACCAGCGCTCGGCCGCGGCGGCCCGCCCCTCGGGCGACAGCACCCGCTTGCGGCCCAGCCCGAGCTCCTCGAGCGCGAGCCGGTCGGCCTCCTCGTCACCCGTCGCCTCGAAGCCCGCCTGCAGGTTGGGATCCTCCGCCCGATAGGGCAGCAGGTCGCCGACCCCGAGATCCCCGGGCGCGATCCGCTCCGAGTAGGGCACCCACTCCGGCGCGAGGATCGCGTCCGCGCCGGGCAGCAGCGAGGCCTCGCACACCGTCGCGACCTTCTGCCGCGGCGCTCGGGCGACCGTCACCGCCCACCGCCAGCCGACATAGCCGCTGGACTCGCAGGCGAAGTAGTGGGTGGCCAGCCGCTCGGCATCCATCCGGCACTCGACGTGCTCGCCGACCGCGCCCGGCTCGGCGATGTCGACGGCAGCCTCGCGGGCCAGCTCGACCGCACCGACGAGGGTCGCGTCCGACGTGACGTCGATCATCAGGCCTCCAGGTCGGCGGCCACCGCGCGCAGCACCTGAGCGACCTTGTGTGCGTGCTGCTTGTCGGGGTACTTGCCCCGCCGCAGCGACTCGGACGTCCCGTCGAGCAGCTTGATGAGGTCCTCGACGATGACGACCATGTCCTCGGTCGGCTTGCGATGCGCGGCGCGCTGGGCGGCCGCGACCGACGGAGGCGCCTCGAGCACCTTGACCGCCATCGCCTGCGCCCCGCGTCGACCGTCGACGACGCTGAACTCGACCCGCGTGCCGCCCTTGACCGTCGCGCCCTCGGGCAGCGCGTTGGCGTGCACGAAGACGTCGCCTCCGTCGTCGTCGGAGATGAAGCCGAAGCCCTTCTCGGCGTCGTACCACTTGACCTTGCCCGTCGGCACCTGCGTCACCTCGTGCTCGTACCGGCCTGCGGTGACCGGCTCCTCGCGCGGCTCTCGCGCACCTCCCAGCCTAGTGGTGGAGCGCAAGCGGGTATGCCGCGAGACGGCACCTGGGTGCGAGGATGGTCCGATGCCCAGCCGCAGCCTCGCCGACGACCTGCGGGCCCGCAGCGACGACGAGCTCGCGGCGCTGCTCGTCGCCCGCCCCGACCTCGCCCGCCCGGCGCCGGCCGACCTGCCCGCGCTGGCCGCCCGCGCGGCATCCGGTCCGAGCGCTCGGCGGGTCGTCGAGCGTCTCGACCGCGGCCTGCTGCAGACCCTGCAGGCCGTCGTGGTCGCCGAGGACGCCGTCGGGCACGCGACCGAGCAGACCGTCGCCACCCTGCTCGGCGCCCCGGCCGGGGATCGGCTCGCCCACCTGGGGGCGCTCGCGGTCCTCTGGCGCAGCGCCGAGGGCTGGCAGGTCGTGCGCGCGGCCGCCGAGGCGCTCGGACCGCATCCGGCCGGGCTCGGCATCCGCGCCGCCGAGGTCCCGGCCCGTCAGCCCGCGGCCGCCCCGCCCCTCGACCGCCTCGGCGAGCTGCTCGCCGACGCCCCCGCGTCGGCTCGGGCGATCCTCGACCGGCTCACCTGGGGGCCGCCGCTGGCGAGCGTGCCCGCGACCGGTCCGGCGCGGGAGGGCGCCGACTGGCTGCTCGGCACCGGCCTGGTCGCCCCGAGCGGCGTCGGGCACGTCTGCCTGGTCCGCGAGGTGGCCCTCGCCCTGCGCAGCGGGCGGCTGCATCGCGATCCGCAGCTCGAGCCCCCCGACCTCGACGGCACCCAGCTCGAGCAGACCCAGGTCGACCGAGCGGGCGGGGCTGCCGCGCGCGACCTGCTCTCGCACGTCGAGGAGCTGGCCGCCCGGTGGAGCCGCACCCCGCCCCGGGTGCTGCGCTCCGGCGGACTCGGCGTCCGCGACCTCGCCCTCGTCGCCCGCCAGCTCGACGTCGACAGCGGGTATGCCGCCTGGCTCGTCCACCTCTTGCACGACGCCCGCCTCATCGCCGACGACGGCGACCCCGACGCGCCCGTGTGGGCGCCGACCGGGGACCTCGACACCTGGTCGGGCCGGCCGGCCGCGGACCGGTGGGCGGTGCTCGCGCAGGCGTGGCTGGGCGGCACGCGCGCGGCATACCTCGTGGGCGGTCGTGACTCCGGCAGCGCGGTGACGGCGCTGTCGCCCGAGACCCAGTGGCCCCCGGTGCGGGCCCACCGCACCGACGTGCTCGACGAGCTGGCCGGCCTCGAGCCGGGCTGGGCCCCGACCCCGGCGACCCTGCTCGCCCGGATCGCGTGGCGCCGCCCGTTGCGTGACCCGGAGACCGGAGCGCGGTCCGGTGCGGCGGTGCTGCAGGAGGCCGACTGGCTCGGGGTCACCGGGCTCGGAGCGCTGACGAGCGCCGGTCGGGTGCTCCGCGACGGCGGCGATCTCGTCGCCGCTGCCGAGGCGCAGCTGCCCGCGGCAGTCGACCACGTGCTGCTGCAGGCTGACCTCACGGCGATCGCCCCCGGGCCGCTCGACGGCGAGCTCGGCCGCTTCATGCGCCTCGTCAGCGACGTCGAGTCCCGCGGCGGCGCAACGGTATTGCGCTTCTCTGCCGAGTCGGTACGCCGAGCCTTCGACGCCGGCTGGGTCGCTGACGACGTGCTCGCCCGGCTCGCCGAGAGCAGCCGCACGCCGGTGCCGCAGCCGCTGGACTACCTCGTCCGCGACGTCGCCCGCCGGCACGGCCTGACGCGGGTCGGTGGCGCCACGGCATACCTGCGATCGGACGACGAGGCGGTGCTCGCCGCGATGCTCGCCGATCGCGCGCTGGCCCCGGCGTTGCTGCGCCGGATCGCGCCCACCGTGCTTGTGTCACGGGCCGAGCCCGGTGTGCTCGTCGACCTCCTGCGGTCGGCCGGATACGCCCCCGCGCACGAGGCCTTCGACGGCACCCTCGTCGTCGCCGAGGCGACCGCGCGGCGAGCCCGGCCACGCCGAAACACGATCGCCCGCGAGCCGGTCACCACTGTCGTCGACACCGCGCTGGCCCGGTCGGTCGTCACCGCACTGCGGGCCGCGCCACCCCGCCCGGCCGCCGGCGCCTCCGCTGCCGCCGTGCTGGCCGGGGATCCGGCCGACGTTGCGGCGCTGCTGCGCCGTGCGTCGAGCGACGCGATGGCGGTGTGGATCGGCTATGCCGACGGCAACGGACGCACCACGCGGCACCTCGTGCGGCCGGTGCGGATCGACGGCGGCCGCGTGTATGCCGTGTCCGGCGAGTCCGACGCCGAGCAGGTCTACCTGCTGCACCGGATCACCGGGGCCGCCCCGAGCTGACCGCCGGGCCTGAGCGACCGACCTCAGCCGTCGTCAGCTCCCGGTCAGCGCCCGGACGACCCGCGACGGCGACGGACGGCCCAGCTCACCCGCCAGCCAGCGGCTGGTCTCGACGAGCGCGGGCAGGTCGACCCCCGTCTGCACGCCGGCGCCGTGCAACGCCCAGACCAGGTCCTCAGTGGCGAGGTTGCCGGTGGCGCTCTTGGCGTAGGGACAGCCGCCCAGGCCGCCGGCCGACGAGTCGACGATGGTCACCCCGTCACGCAGCGCGGCCAGCGTGTTGGCGAGGGCCTGGCCGTAGGTGTCGTGGAAGTGCACGGCGATCCGCTCTCGGCCGATGCCGACCCGGTCCAGGCCGTCGAGCAGGGCATGCACCTGGCCGGTGGTGGCGACGCCGATGGTGTCGCCGAGCGAGAGCTCGTCGCAGCCGAGGTCCATGAGCGACTGGGCGGCGGCGACGACCTGGCCGGTGGGCACGTCCCCCTCCCACGGGTCGCCGAAGCACATCGACACGTACGCCCGCACCCACAGCCCCGCCTCGCGGGCCTGCTGCACGACCGGCGCGAACATCGCCACCGACTCGGCCATCGACCGGCCCAGGTTGCGCTGGGCGAAGGTCTCGGTGGCGCTGCCGAAGATCGCGATGGCTTGGCAGCCCGCCGCGAGCGCACGATCCAAGCCACGCACGTTGGGCACAAGCACCGGCCGGTCGCGGCCGACGCCTGCCGGGCCCAGCAGTGCGAGCACCTCGGCGGCGTCGGCCAGCTGCGGCACCCACTGCGGGTTGACGAAGGAGGTCGTCTCGATCGTGCCGAGACCGGCGGCGCCGAGCCGGCGGATCAGCTCGGCCTTCGTCGCGGCGGGCACGATGCCGGACTCGTTCTGCAGGCCGTCGCGAGCGCCGACCTCGTAGATCCGCACCTGGGGCGGGAGGCTAGGGTCACGCTCGAGCTGGGGTGATCGCATGGTGCTCCTCCGGTGGCAACGGGCTCCGTCGATCGGCAGCACATTCTCGCAGCACAGCCGAGTCGGGTGTGCCGCGACGTGAGCGAGTAGTCTCGCCCGCAGGAACCGTCAGGGAGGGCGTCAATGTCGGACGAGGTCACCCGGGACAACCCGGACGAGAAGGCCAGCGCAGACCGGTGGGCGGCCTTCATGGCCGGCGGCCGCTACACGCCGGAGCACGAGCACGCGACCCCCGCCGAGTCGGCGGACAGCCCGCTCGACGACGACGCCCACATTCCCACCACCCGGGTCAGCCCGGCGCCGGCCCCGGTTCAGGACTCCGCCAGCGAGAGCACCGGACGGTATGCCGCGCGGCACGAGTCGCCCGCGTCGTCCACCGGATCGCCGGCACCAGCCCAGGGGGGCTCCCCTGCTGAGCCCGCGCAGGCCGAGCACTCGGCTGAGACCTCGCGGGCCGAGCACGCCCCCACCGAGGCGCTTCCGCAGGTGGCACCGACCGCCCGGATGCCCCGGTTCGAGCCCTCGTCGGAGGCTCGTGGCCAGGCGCCGGGGCCCGCCCGCGAGGCCGGCCAGTTGGCGTCGGACCAGCCGTGGCCCGGCTATCCGAGTGTCCCGCCGCCGCCGGGACACCCCGCCCACCGACCCGGTCCGGCCGCCGCGCCCAGCGCCGGACAGAGCGGTGCACCCTCGGTCGGCTCGCCGAGCCCGGCTGGACCGCCGCCCCCACCGCCGCCCTACGGCCAGCAGCCGGCACCCAGCGGGTCACCATCGCCCTACGGTCCGCCGTCCGGGTCGGGCAGCCCCTATGGCCAGCAGCAGCCGACCAGCCCGCCGTCGCCCTACGGGCAGCCCGGTCAGTCCGGCGGCTTCTCGCCCTACGGCAGCCAGCCCGGCCAGGGCAGCCCGCCGGCCCCGGCGTCCCCTTACGGCCAGCCCGGCTCCTCGTCCTACGGACAGCCTGGGCAGTCCACCTCCCCCTACGGTCAGCCGGGTCAGGGATCCTCCCCCTACGGACAGCCGAGCCAGCCCGGCTCCCCCTACGGTCAGCCGAGCCAGGGTTCCTCGCCCTACGGTCAGCCGAGCCAGGGCTCCTCGCCCTACGGTCAGCCGAGCCAGGGTCCCTCCCCCTACGGACAGCCGTCCTCCCCCTACGGTCAGCCGAGCCAGGGCTTCTCGCCCTACGGTCAGCCGGCCCAGCCCACCTCGCCCTACGGCGCACCGGGCCAGCAGTCGCCCTATGGCCAGCCGCAGTCGCCCTACGGCGCCAACCCGTATGCCGCGCCTGGGGGCTATCCGGGCCAGGCGGCATACCCCGGCGGCTATCAGGCGCAGCCCGCGGTGGCGCCGAAGAACACGTCGGCGATCATCCTGCTCGCCGCGTCGATCCTCGGCATCGTGGCGACCGGGCTGATCGGGCCGCCGAGCGCGATCATGTCCATCCTGGCCATGCGCGACAACGCGAAGAGCCCCGCGAAGGCCGCGAAGACGACCAAGCTGGGCTGGATCGTCTTCGCGGTCAACGTCGCCATCGGCATCCCCCTGGTCTGGTGGATCCTCTCGATGATGCGCAACCGCTGACCGGATGGCCGACGGACCACTCATCGTCCAGAGCGACAAGACGCTCCTGCTCGAGGTCGACCACCCGCAGGCCGAGGCGGCCCGCCGGGCGATCGCTCCGTTCGCCGAGCTCGAGCGGGCGCCCGAGCATGTGCACACCTACCGGGTGACGCCGCTCGGGCTCTGGAACGCGCGCGCGGCCGGACACGACGCCGAGCAGGTCGTCGACGCGCTCCTCACGCACAGCCGGTATGCCGTGCCGCAGGCCCTGCTCGTCGACATCGCCGACACGATGGCCCGCTATGGCCGGCTCACCCTCGAGAAGCACCCCACACATGGCCTCGTACTGCACACGACGGACCGCCCGGTGCTCGAGGAAGTGTTGCGGCACAAGCGGATCCAGCCCATGGTGGGCGAGCGGGTCGACGCCGACACGGTGCTCGTCCACCCGTCGGAGCGCGGGCACCTCAAGCAGCAGCTGCTCAAGATCGGCTGGCCGGCCGAGGACCTCGCCGGCTATGTCGACGGCGAGGCCCATCCGATCGCGCTCGTCGAGGACGGCTGGACGATGCGGCCCTACCAGCGGCACGCCGTCGACGGCTTCTGGCACGGCGGGTCGGGAGTCGTCGTGCTGCCGTGCGGTGCGGGCAAGACGATCGTCGGCGCCGGGGCGATGGCGGCCGCGAGCGCGACAACGCTCATCCTCGTGACGAACACCGTGGCTGCCCGACAGTGGCGCGACGAGCTGTTGCGGCGAACCACGTTGACCGAGAACGAGATCGGCGAGTACTCAGGCAGCCGCAAGGAGATCCGGCCGGTCACCATCGCGACCTACCAGGTGCTGTCGGTCCGCCGGAAGGGCGTCTATCCGCACCTCGAGCTGCTGGACGCCCGCGATTGGGGCCTGGTCGTCTACGACGAGGTGCACCTGCTGCCGGCACCGGTCTTCCGGATGACCGCCGACCTGCAGGCCCGCCGGCGACTGGGGCTCACCGCGACCCTGGTCCGCGAGGACGGCCGCGAGTCCGACGTCTTCTCGCTCATCGGGCCCAAGCGCTTCGACGCGCCGTGGAAGGACATCGAGGCGCAGGGCTACATCGCACCGGCCGACTGCGTCGAGGTGCGGGTGACCCTGCCCGAGGGCGAGCGGATGGCGTATGCCGTGGCCGAGCCTGAGGAGCGCTACCGGCTCGCGTCCTGCACGCCGAGCAAGGACCGCGTCGTCGAGCGGCTGGTGGCGCGGCATACCGGCGAGCCCACCCTTGTGATCGGTCAGTATCTCGACCAGCTCGACACTCTCGCAGGGCGATTGGATGCTCCGCTGATCACCGGGGAGACGACGGTCAAGGAGCGACAGCGGCTCTTCGACGCCTTCCGCGCCGGCGAGATCCCGCTGCTCGTCGTGTCCAAGGTGGCGAACTTCTCGATCGACCTGCCCGAGGCCTCGGTGGCGATCCAGGTGTCGGGGACCTTCGGATCGCGTCAGGAGGAGGCGCAGCGGCTTGGGCGGCTGTTGCGGCCCAAGGGCGACGGGCGCACCGCGCACTTCTACACGGTCGTGTCGCGGGACACCGTCGACGCCGACTTCGCCGCGCACCGGCAGCGCTTCCTCGCCGAGCAGGGCTACGCCTATCGGATCGTCGACGCCGACGACCTCTGACACCTTGGCACAGCTAGGTCTCGTCCCCGGTGGGAGGTCAGCGGTCGGGGCGACGGTATGCCGCGTGCGGGTCGGCTGCGGCAATCCCGCCGTCGGCCGCCGGCGGCTCTGTCGCCGTCGCCGGCGGTGCAGTGTGGCGCTGCGCCGAAGGGCCCGCGGCTGCATCGACCTCCGAAGCTGCCTCGATGTCCGACGCTCCGAGCGCTGGGTCCGGCAGCGCGGGCACGCCCCGATGGGCAACGGACCAGAACCCCCACGTCAGGGCGATCCCGAGGACACCGTAGGCGAGCTGGGCCATCCCATGCGAGCCGATGTAGGCGCGCATCTGTGCCTCGGTTCGCGGCTCCTGCAGCTGCAGCAGCAGCCACCCGCCGGCGCCCGTGCTGCCGATGGCGAGCAGGGCCGCGCCGAGGAGGGCGAAGGAGAGCAGGAGCGTGGCGACCAGACTTACGCCCGAGCCCAACAGGTCGATGAGCCGATAGAGGCCGGCCGCCGGCGGCTCGTTCGGGTCCGACTCGATCGAGGAGGAGACCAGCCAGCGCTGGCCGATGCCGACCACGACGGCGACGGCGACGGCGACGGCGACGGCCGCGGCATACAGCAGCCAGAGCAGCCACGCCGGGGCGACTCGTGTCGCCCAGGCGCGCCGGTCCACCCGATCCATGGCCGTCACGCTACCGGCGGCCCCGCGACCCGGCCCGGTGGACGCTGCAGGCCTTCTGCGCGGATACGCGGTGGTGGGCCCCTCCACCACCGGGTAGCCGGGCTACCCCCACCCGGGCCGGAGCCCGGACCACCCTCCCGACCCTCCGGCGCCAGAGGCCGACTGTCGCGGCCTAGCGCGCGAGAGCCGCGAGCAGGGCTCGCGCATAGGCTCGCTCGGCGTCGAGGTCGGTATGCCGCGTGCCGTCGATCAGCGTGACGACGGCTCCGCCCGGCACCGCCTCGAGCCGAGCGAACCTGTCTCCCAACGCCGTTCGAAGCTGATCCTCGCGAGGCAGCCAGAGCACGTCCTCGAGGGCCACCGAGTCCAGCGCCCACTCGACGGTGCCGTTGAAGCCGATGACCGTGCCGTCGACGAACTCGTGCACGTCGGCGGTGAGGTCCGACAGCACGAAGACGTCCGACTCCATCCCGGCCACCCGCACGACAAATCGGTCGCCGGGTGCCGGAGCCCACGGCATACCGGCGTCGTGCAGGGCGGCGGCGAGCTCGACGAAGGTCACCTACGACAGTGTGCGGCACGAGCGATGCACAGGGTCGCCACAGGCAAACACCAGCGGGCTGCCACATTCGGGACGTGTGCTGTGCGGACAGACCGAGCCCAGGAGCGCCGATGACCCTCGACACCCGCCCACCCAGCGGTCCGCAGCCTTTCGACCCCTGGCCGCAGCCGGCCACCACCCAGGCTCCGCCGGCCTTCCAGCAGCCCACGGCGTGGGGCGCTGAGCCGAATCGGGTTGCACCGCAGGAGCGCTCGGGACGACGCAGGGTGGCTGAGCTGTCGCTCGTTGCGCTCCTCTCGGCCGGTCTGGCGACCGGAGGCACGTATGCCGTGGCGCGGACGACCGGACCGGCGGCGGCGCCGGCGACCGCCAGCCAGTCGGCCGCGCTGCCCCAGGTGAACGCGCCGGTCGTCCAGGCGAACGGCAGTACGCCGGACTGGACCGCGACGGCCAAGGCGGTGTCGCCCAGCGTGGTCGCCATCGCGGTCTCCGGACCGCAGGGCGAGGGCGAGGGCAGTGGCGTGGTCATCGACACGGCCGGCCACGTGCTCACGAACAATCACGTCGCGACCGGCGGCGGCAGCGGCGCGACCTTGCGGGTCACGCTCGACGACGGCCGCACGTATGCCGCGACCATCGTCGGCACCGACCCGTCAACGGATCTCGCGGTGCTGCAGCTGACCAACCCGCCGAGCGACCTGCGGCCGATCTCCTTCGGCGACTCGAAGGCGCTGGCCGTCGGCGACCCGGTGATGGCGGTCGGCAATCCACTCGGGCTGGCCGGCACCGTGACGACCGGCATCGTCAGCGCGCTCGACCGACCGGTGTCGACCGGCAGCTCGCAGCAGCAGCCGCCGCGCGGCGGTGCGAGCTCGGCGGACACCGTCGTGACCAATGCGATCCAGACCTCGGCGGCGATCAACCCCGGCAACTCCGGCGGCGCGCTCGTCGACGCGAGCGGTCGGCTGGTCGGGATCAACTCGGCGATCGCCTCGCTCGGCGGCAGCACCGGGTCGGGGCAGGGCGGCAACATCGGCATCGGCTTCGCGATCCCGTCGAACACCGCCAAGCTGATCACCGAGCAGCTCATCGCCACCGGGACCGCTCAGCATGCCTACCTCGGGGTGTCGAGCGCCGACGGCACAGCCACGACCGGCACCGCCACCCGCGAGGCCGCCGTCGTGAGGACGGTCGCGGCCGGCTCACCCGCCGCGCAGGCCGGGCTGCAGGCGGGCGACGCGGTCGTTGCCCTCGACGGTCGTCGAGTCGACTCCTCCCTCGGGCTGGTCGCGGCGATCCGCGAGCAGCGGGTCGGGGCCACCGTCACCCTGACGGTCGTGCGCGGGGGCCAGACCCTCGACGTCAAGGTCGCCCTGGCCGCCCGCCCCCAGGCCTGACCCGACACGCCGGGGTCTCCCGGAGTAACCGCTTACCTGGGCATCCGTGCCGTACGGCACGGATGCCCAGGTAAGCGGTTACTCCGGGAAGGGGCGGCGTGTCGCGGGGCCGCGGGAGGACCTAGGTCCACGGCCGTCCGGATCGGGCCAGGGCTAGCGTGGAAGAGCAGGCGGAACATGCCTGAGCCCTTGTCCACGTGGAGCCCATATGAACGTCACCGGGATGCTGCACGGCGCGCCGATCCTGCGGTTCGCCGGATTCCCCACCCCCGAGGTCCTCGGCCCGGCCGCGACCGAGCAGGAGATCAAGGACCTCATCCAGCGACACGGCGAAATCCTCATCAAGCCGGTCTTCAAGGGGGGCATCGGCAAGAAGGGGAAGGCGGGGCTCATCGGCAGAGCCAGTGACCTCGCCACCGCCCTCGCGGAGAAGGAGCGGCTCTACTTCGTCGAGCACCGGGTCGGCAGCCAGGTGGCCAAGGCCAACGGCGTCACCTACGAGCAGCTCGTCCCAGCTCAGCACGAGATCTACGTCTCGCTCACCGACTCGACCCACTTCCGGGCCCCGACGCTCACCATCACGCACCACGGCGGCGTGGGCATCGAGGAGCTGCCCAAGGACCAGGTCGCCCAGGTGCCCTTCGAGTCCCTCACCGGGATGAAGGCCTTCGTCGTCGCCAACGCGCTGCGCTCGATCGGCGCGCCGCGCGAGGTCGTCTCGCCGCTCGTGCAGCACCTGCCCGACCTGTGGGAGCTCTTCCACGAGTTCGGCATGACGACCCTCGAGCTCAACCCGATCCGGATGCGCGCCGACGGCGACGGCCACCTCACGCCGATCGCCTGCGACTTCAAGTGCGGCTTCGACCGCGACGACCCGCGGGTGGACCGGCTCGGGCTGCCTCGCTCGCTCTTCTCGGTGACCTACTCCGACTTCGAGCACGAGGTCAACCAGCTGCGCACCTACCAGGGGCAGAGCGACGTCTACGTCGTCAACCCGCACGGCACGATCCTCGCGCCGACCTTCGGCGGTGGGGCGAACTCGCTCGTCTCCGAGCTGCTCGGCGACGACGCGATCATCTCCTCGGACTTCGGCGGCAACCCGCCCTACCCGAAGATGAAGGAGCTGGCCCGGATCTGCTACCGCTACTGGCTGCCGCAGACCAACGTCCTCTTCGTCATCGGCGGCAAGGCGAACAACACCGACATCTTCGAGACCTTCCGGGCGATGGCCGACGCCTTGCGCGAGTACGTCGCCAGTCACGGACCAACGCCGCTGTATGCCGTGGTCGGCCGTGGCGGGCCGCACCTGATCCGGGGCATGGGCGTGCTGCGGGACACCTTCGACGCCCTGCAGATCCCCTATCGGATGTTCGGCTTCGACTCCGACATGAGCGAGGTCATCAACTATGCCAAGGCCGCCGACGCCTGGATGAAGGCCGGCGGACGCGAGCAGGTCGCTCGCGTCATGGGACGCTGAGAGGAGACGAGAACCCATGTACCAGAAGGGCCTTGGCCGATTCAAGTTCTACGTCGGCATCAGCTCGCTCGACCAGGTGGCCACCCGCGAGGACCGCGTGTGCGTGCTCAACATCCTCGGTGGGGAGTCCCGCGACGTCACCCCGGTGAGCCACGAGTACTCCGGCGGCAACGTCGTCTTCGGCACCTCACCCGGACGTGGGGGCCGGACCCTCGAGACCGCCCTGGGCGGCATACCCGTCTATGACACCGTCGCCGACGGCATGGCCGACGGGCACCGCTTCAACGCCGGCGTCGTCTACCTGCCCCCGGCGGCCGCCCGGCACGGTGTCGGCGAGCTCATCCGGGTCAACCCGGACCTCGAGAAGATCTTCATCGTCACCGAGAAGATCCCCGCGCACGACGCCCGCGAGATCCGGGCGATGGGCCAGCTCAACGGGATCGACATCTTCGGCGCCAACAGCCTCGGCGTCGCCGACTCGTGGCATCACGTCCGCATCGGCGGAGCCCTGGGCGGCAACACCCCGAGCGAGGCGCTGCGCAAGGGCTCGATCGCGATCCTGTCCAACTCGGGCAACTTCACGACGACCATCGCCACCTATCTGCGGATGGGCGGCTGGGGCACGACAACCCTCATCTCCAGCGGCAAGGACGTCTACATCCATTACGCCGCACCAGAGTTCGCGTATGCGCTCGCGAACGACGCCCGCACCAAGGCGGCCGTGCTCTACGTCGAGCCGGGTGGCTACTACGAGCTCGACGCCGACTTCACCAAGCCGATCGTCGCCTGCGTCGTCGGCCGGTGGAAGAGCCGGCTCACCCGCGCCGTCGGCCATGCCGGCGCGATGGGCGGCAGCGGCGACGACGCGGCCGCCAAGGAGCGGTGGCTCATGGACAAGCTCGAGGTGGCGGACATCTACACCCCCGAGCACCCCGTGCACTCCCAGTGGGGCGCGGTGGTCACGAACATCGCGCACATCCCCGAGGCGCTCACCGCGGTGATGGCCAAGCACGGTGTGCAACCCGACTTCGCGCCCGAGGGGAGCCTCGAGCTCAAGCCGTGGTTCGGCAGCAACCGCGGGCTCGCCCTGCCGCCCGAGCTCGACCTGCCGGTCACCGTGGCGATGCCGCCCTACGACGAGCAGATCCGGGCACTCGACGAGCAGATCGGCGCAGTGCCGCCACGCCAGTCGATGAAGGACGCGTCCGCCGCGTCGTTCATGGACCCCGCCACCCAGGTCTCGCACCTGCGCGGCACCTCGATCCTCACCGCAGCGAGCCACTCGATGGAGGCCAACATCGTGCTGGCTCTGTTGGGGCGCAAGGCAACTGCGATCGACGAGGCACTGGTCAACGTCGCCGTCGGAGCCCGCCTGTGCCTGCACGGCACGCCGCACCTGGCAGCAGCGAGCGCGGCGCGCGCCGCCGGCAACACCCCGAACGTCGTCGCCGCCGCGGCCGTCGCGCTGTGCGGCCCGGCGACGACGCACGCTGCCCGCTCGGCCACGGCCGGGATGATCGACTTGTTCGCGCACCGGGGACTCACGGACCCGTGCGACGCGGCATACGACTGCTCGGCCGTGACGCCGAGCGACGAGTTGCGGGCTCTCGTCACCACGGCTGAGCCGGACCCGCTCGCCGAGGCGATGCTGCACGGGCTCGTCGCCCGGGGCGTCGACCCGGTCTTCGTCCGCTGGCTGCGCGGGCTCGACGGGCATCCGAGCGCCACCGGGGTGACGGCCGCGACGGCCCTCACCCTTGCCTGGCAGCCGTTGCTGGACAAGCAGATCAGCCGGACCACGGCACAGGAGCTGCCCTGGTGGATGGAGCTGTTCGCGACGATCGTCGGCGCCGCGGCGCCGGAGGCGCTGCACGAACCGGGGCGCTTCGCGGCATACGACATCAGCGAGCTTCTCGATCGGGCGTCGTTGACCGAGCTGGCCGCGACGGCGCTCCTCGGGCACCGGCCGGACGAGGCGACGATCGCGGACTTCCGGATGCTCAGCGGGCTGCTGCTCACCAACGGACCCGGGTCGATCACCGCCCAGGGCGCCAAGGGAGCGGTCTCCGCCGACGGCCCGCAGACGCCGGAGCGGGTGCTGCTCAACAAGGCGATGATGGGCTTCCTCACGCACGCCGGATACTCGCACGGCGGCAACGGCTTCGAGGGAATCGCCTTCCTGCTCAAGCGATTCCATGGCGTCGAGCTTGAGGACCCGGGAGATCCGATGCACGGACTCGACCTCACCGCGATGGCCCGCCGGTATGCCGCGGAGTACGGCGAGGTGAAGGTGCGCAGCAAGGCGGCCGGTGCACTCAAGGCCGACACGATCCCATGCATCAACCACCCCGTCTTCAAGGGCAAGCCGGTCAACGTCGACCCACGGGAGGAGTACGTGCGCGAGACGATGGAGCGGCAGGGCCGCTACAACGTCTTCCACGACTACTACCGCCACCTCGTCGTGGCCCTGCATGACGAGGGCGTCACGAAGAACGTCTTCGCCGTCAACGTCGACGCGCTCATCGCGACCCTGCTGCTGAGGATGCTGTGGCCTGCCTATCGCTCCGGCGAGGTCGGCGAGGCGCAGCTGTCGAATGCCGCCTTCACGGCCTTCCTCTTCGGCCGGATGATCGGCTGCGCCGCCGAGGTCGACGACCACCTGAACCGGGCAAGGACATGGACACCCGGACGGCCCAGTCGGCACTCACCCTGGTGAGCTGAGCGGCCCCGGGGGCGTCGCGACCTGACACGACAGACACGAAACGACACGCCGTCGCCTCCTGGAGTAACCGCTTACCTGGGCATCCGTGCCGTACGGCACGGATGCCCAGGTAAGCGGTTACTCCGGGTAGGGGCGGCGTGTCGGGGTGGTCGGGGTGGTCGGGCGCCAGCCGGGTGGGCCGAGCACGTGGCCGAGCTTGGCCCGCCAGCCGCGGGCGGCGCGGACGTCACGGGCGATCGCGGCATACTCGTGGAAGGCGATGGTGACCGGGTTGAAGGTGTCGATGTTCGTCGTCAACCCATAGCGGACGCGCTCCCGTTCCGGCTCGAAGGTGCCGAACCAGCGGTCCCAGAGGATGAGGATGCCGCCGTAGTTGCGGTCGAGGTACTGGCTGTTGCTGCCGTGGTGGACCCGGTGGTGCGAGGCGGTGTCGAGCACGTACTCGATCGGGCGGGGCAGCCGGTCGACGACCTCGGTGTGCACCCAGTACTGGTAGAGCAGGTTGAGCTGGCCGGCGAGCGCAACCTGGCGTGGGGTGAAGCCGAGCAGGTACATCGGCCAGATCACCCAGTCGGCCAGCACCCCGGTCCACGACTGGCGCAGCGCGGTCGAGAGGTTGTAGCGCTCGGACGAGTGGTGGTTGACGTGGCCGGCCCACAGCAGCCGGACCTCGTGACCCCACCGGTGTCGCCAGTAGTAGAGCAGGTCCCACAGCAGGATCGCCGTGACGACCGCGCCGCGTCGGCTGCCGAGCCGGGCGCGGTGGGCCGGGCCGGTGCGGGTGAGGCGCTCGTGCAGGGGGCCGAGAGCCCGCTCGGTGGCCACTCCCACGGCGAGCATGCCGATGCCCATGGCGAGGCTCGCCGCGGCGTCGCGCAGCTCGTAGCCGACCGGGCGGGCCACATTGGACACCTCGGCCGGCAGGTCGGCGTCGGGGGCGACGGTCGCCCGGCGCCGCAGCGCCAGGTGCTCGATGAGCATCGTCACGGTGAAGGCGGGGATGGCGACCTTGGTGAGGTCGACGTGCCCGCCGCGGCCCCGCAGGACGGCGGCCAGCGTCGGGAGCGCTCGTGGCATGCCGTGCATGTTACTCGCCGGTAGTCATTGACCCGAACCGACGAGCGGAGTAGGAATGCTCCTCCCCCTTCTCGCGCCGGAGGTGCTTCGCCATGCCCGTGCCCGACCACCCTCCCGATCCGCACCACACCACCACCGCCGCCGCCACCACCCCCACGGCGCAGGACCCCGAGCTGGGCCGTGAGCAGGCCCACCTCGACCGGTCCCGCGCCGAGCTCGCCCGGATGCGCCGCAAGACAGAGGCGTTGCGCGACAACGCTGTTGCCGGCGACAGGGTCTCCAGCGAGTTCCTCGCCCTCACCCTGCACGAGCGGGTCAAGACCCTCGCCGACGACCCCACCTCGACCCTCTTCTTCGGCCGGATCGGTCTCGACCACGACGTCGAGGGCCACGCCGACTGGTACATCGGGCGCCGGCACATCCACGACGAGCACGGCGACCCGCTCGTCATCGACTGGCGCGCCGACCTCTCCGGCGCCTTCTACCGCGCCACCCGCACCGACCCGATGGGCGTCACCCTGCGCCGGCGCTTCGGCGTCGACTCCGGGCTGCTCACGGCATACGAGGACGAGCATCTGCAGGACCGCACCGAGGGCGAACGACGCAGCGCCATCCTGCAGGCCGAGATCGAGCGGCCACGCGTGGGGCCGATGCGCGACATCGTCGCGACCATCCAGCCCGAGCAGGACGAGATCGTCCGGGCCGGGCTCGCGACGAGCATCTGCGTCCAGGGCGCGCCCGGCACCGGCAAGACCGCGGTCGGACTGCACCGCGCCGCCTGGCTGCTCTACGCCCACCGCGATCGGCTCTCCCGCGCGGGAGTGCTCGTCGTCGGGCCGAACGTCGCCTTCCTTGAGCACATCGGGGCGGTGCTGCCGGCGCTCGGCGAGGTCGAGGTGCGTCACACGACAGCCGCCGACCTCGTCGCCAGCGCTCCGGCCAAGGGCAGCGACCCCACGGATCGCGCTGTGCTCAAAGGCGATTCGCGGATGGCCGAGGTCCTCCACCGCGCGGTGTGGGCGCAGGTCCGGCCCGCGACCGAGCCACTCGTCGTCCCTCGCGGCGCCCGCAAGTGGCGCATCCCGTCGTATGCCGTGCAGGACGTTCTCGACGAGCTGCGCGACCGTGGGGTTCGCTACGGCGCGGCCGGCGCGATGCTGCCGCAACGGCTGGCCCACCTCGTCCTGCTCGCGATGGAGCGCTCCGGGGACTCGCCCGACGACCGGGTGCAGGACGCCGTCGCCCGCAGCACCGCGGTGCGGTCGTATGCCGCGTCGCTCTGGCCGACCGTCGAGCCCCGCGCCGTCCTCGCCGGCCTGCTCTCCGACGGAGAGCTGCTCGCCGAGCACGCGGACGGCATCCTCACCCCTGACGAGCAGCGAATCCTGCTGTGGGACAAGCCTCCCCGCAGCAAGGGCGCTGCCCGCTGGTCGGTCGCGGACCTCGTGCTCCTCGACGAGCTGGCCGACCTCGTGGAGCGCACCCCCAGCCTCGGCCACGTCATCCTCGACGAGGCGCAGGACCTCTCGCCCATGCAGCTGCGGGCCGTCGGCCGACGCTGCTCCACGGGATCGGTGACCGTGCTCGGCGACATCGCCCAGGGCACGACCCCGTGGGCCACGGCGTCGTGGGACGAGGCGCTCGCCCATCTCGGCAAGCCGGAGAGTCACCTCGAGGTCCTCGACCGCGGCTTCCGGGTGCCCGCTGCCGTCATCGAGTATGCCGCCCGCCTCCTGCCGTCGATCGCGCCGGATCTCGCTGTGCCACAGTCGGTTCGCGACAACCCCGGGACGCTCGAGGTCGAGCGGGTGGAGGCGGCCGAGCTGCTCGACCGGGTCGTCGCCGCGGTGCGGACGGCCGGCTCAGAGCCCGGCTCGGTCGGCGTCATCGTCGCCGACCACGACGTCCCGGCGACGTCAACAGCGCTGTCTCGCAACGGCATACCCCATGGCGTGTTGGGAGCCGACCACGGCGACGTCGAGCACGACGTCGACGTCGTGCCCGCGACCGTCGCCAAGGGCCTCGAGTTCGACCGGGTCGTCGTCGTCGAGCCCGCTGCCATGGCCGCCGCCGAGCCGGACGAGCGGACCGGCCTGCGCCGGCTCTACGTCGTGCTCACCCGTGCCGTCTCCGCGCTTCACGTCGTGCACGCCCGCGCGCTCCCTGCGGCGCTCACGCCCTGAGGTGGGCGATACTGGCCGCCATGCCCGCGCTCATCACCTGGTGGACCACCGACGTCCTCGCCCTGGCTCCGGACGCCGATCCCACCGCGGTCCAGGACACCGGCGCCGAGCTGTTGCGCCGCTGGACCGAGCCGCACCGGCGCTACCACGGGACTCGACACCTCGTCGAGATCTTCTGGGCCCTCGACGAGCTGACCGAGGAGGGCGGTCTCGACCGCCGTGACGCCACCGTCGGGCGGATCGCCGGCTGGCTGCACGACGCCGTCTACGACCCGCACGCCGCCCCCGGCGACACCGAGCGAGCCAGCGCGGCCCTGGCCCGCGAGCTGCTCCCTCACGCCGGACTGGCGGACACTGATGTCTCGACCGTCGAGCGGCTCGTGCTCGCCACCATCGCGCACGAACCGCCTACTCCGGCAACGGATCTCGACCGTGCCTTCCTCGACGCCGACCTGTGGATCCTCTCCGCTCCGGACGAGCGCTTCGACGAGTACTGCGCGCAGGTCCGCGACGAGTACGCGCACGTGCCGGACGCGGCATACCGGGTGGGGCGCAGCGCGATCCTGCACCGGTTGGCCGAGCGCACCCCGCGCTACCTCACGACGTATGCCGCCCGCGAGTGGGAGCCGCGGGTCGACGCCAACCTCGTCCGCGAGCTCGCCCGCCTGAGCTAGCGACCGCTTCCTCCCGAGACATCGGCCCCGGTTGTCCACAGCCCTGTGGATGACGCCCGACGCCCGACGGCGATCCGATCTACCGTGTCGACAACGCGGCCGGACCCACCGGCCCCACCCGTCAGGAGTCACCATGGCCTTCTCCGTCGACACCGACCGGATCGGCTCCGCATCGGCCGACATCACCCGCAACGCCGCCGACATCGAGCAGCTCGTCACCGGCATGGTCGGCCGGCTCGGCACGCTGCAGGGCGCCTGGACCGGCTCGGCGGCCGCCGAGTTCCAGGGCGTGCTCGGCGAGTGGCAGGCACTGCAGGCGCAGGTCCGAGAGTCGCTCGCCTCGCTCGGCAGCGTCCTCGGCAAGGCCGGCCAGAGCTACGCGACGACCGAGGACTCGGTCCGCGGGATGTTCGTCGCCCGCTGACCGCCCGGTCCGCGGGCGTATGCCGCCCTCCGGAAGCGCGCGGGCGGGTCACCCGAAGAGGCGCTCGGCCACCGGCCACCAGAACTCGCCCCCGCACAGCCCCCGGAAACCGGCGAGATCGACCCACTGGGGGGCCGGCTGGTCGAGCGTCTCGGGCCGCAACGCGGGCCGACGCTCGGCGACCGTGGCCGCATAGAGCTGCAGGACCTGCCGGTCGCCCATCCGCTGCTGCACGGTGATCGGCGTGAATCGCTCCCAGCCGACCGGCCGCAAGGTCAGGGGGTCCACCTCGAGTCCGCACTCCTCACGGATCTCGCGCACCGCGCCCTCGGCCGCGGTCTCCCCCTCCTCGCGCCAACCCCCGGGCGCTCCCCACTGCCGGCGTCGAGGCGCCCAGACGACGGCGAAGTCGCCGGCGCCGTCCTGCACGAAGCACATCGCCATGCCGACCTGCCGCTCGTCGAACGGCCGCGGCGAGAGCACGAGATCGGCGTCGACGACGTCGCCGCTCGGGAAGGTCAGCCCGCGGATTCGGGCAACTCCCTTGTCGCCCTTGCGCTTTCGCAGCCGCAGTCCACTGGCGTTGTGCCTGCGGACAAGGTCGGCGCCGTCGGTGACCCGCGCCCCGGCCACGACACAGGCGGCATACCGGTGCGCAGGCACGTCGTAGTGGTCACCGTCGAAGCCGCGCGGGTCCAGGCCCGCCGCACGCGCCACTGCATGCAGCTCGTCATATGCCGCGTCGCTCACCAGGTGCGCGAAGACGGTGCCGTGCCGCGGCCAGATCGGCCGGTCGATCCAGACCGTCATGAGCGGTGAGCCTAGCCCGAGCGGATCGGACAGTCCGCCCATGCGTCAGGCTGCGCCGGTGAGCTCGGCGATGCCGCGCCGGCCACCGACCGCGCGCCAGGCAAGGAAGCAGGACAGTGCCATGAACCAGACGAGCGCCACGGACAGCGGCAGTGGCGTCACGCGCCAGCCCGGCACCCCGACCCCCAGTTGCCAGACGATCGCGGTGACCGCAGCCAGCACCGTCCCCGCACCGGCCACCCGGTGACCCAGCGCGAGCAGCCAGCCGCCGATGGCGGCATACCCGAGAGCGGCCAGTTGCACGAGGCGCCACTCGAGATCGATGTCGCGCTCCCGGTAGATGTCCGACCACCCGCCGAAGAAGAGGAACAACAGCACCAGCGACAGGGCGGTCGCGACCGCAGACCACGACCAGGGCCGGAGCGCCAACCCCAACGGGCTGGCGGCCCGCGCCGACCTGGCCGCCCGCACGACCCCGGCAACGACCGACGGCGTCAAGGGCGCCGAGTCGAGCAGGCTGCGGTACGACGCGCCGTGCTCGCGCCGCCACGATCGAGGGAAGAGCCCGATCAGCAGACCCCGCATGCCTCCACGGTAGGCCCTCCAGGTGAACTCCGGCCGACCAACAGCCGAAGGGCGGCCCCGAGATCGGGACCGCCCTCCACCCACGCGATGCACGAAACGCCCGCCAGGGGCGGGCGTTTCGCGTCGAGCAACAGCTGGGTCAGAAGTCCATGCCACCCATGCCGCCGTCGCCACCCGGCATCGCCGGCGGCGTCTTCTCCGGCTTGTCGGCGATGACCGCCTCGGTGGTGAGGAACAGCGCGGCGATCGACGCGGCATTCTGCAGCGCCGAGCGGGTCACCTTGACCGGGTCGATGATCCCGGCCTTGACGAGGTCCTCGTACTCGCCGCTCGCGGCGTTGAGGCCCTGGCCCTTGTCGAGGTGGCGCACCTTCTCGGCGACGACCCCGCCCTCGAGACCGGCGTTGACCGCGATCTGCTTGAGCGGCGCCTCGCAGGCGACCTTGACGATGTTGGCGCCGGTCGCCTCGTCGCCGACGACCTCGAGCCCGTCGAAGGCCGTCTTGGAGGCCTGGATGAGCGCGACGCCGCCACCGGCGACGATGCCCTCCTCGACCGCAGCCTTGGCGTTGCGGACGGCGTCCTCGATGCGGTGCTTGCGCTCCTTGAGCTCGACCTCGGTGGCCGCGCCCGCCTTGATGACGGCGACGCCGCCGGCGAGCTTGGCGAGGCGCTCCTGCAGCTTCTCGCGGTCGTAGTCGCTGTCCGACTTCTCGATCTCGGCCTTGATCTGGGCGATCCGGCCCTCGATGGCGGCGCGGTCGTCCGAGGCCTCGACGATGGTCGTCTCGTCCTTGGTGACGACGACCTTGCGGGCCCGGCCGAGCAGGTCGAGATCCGCGGAGTCGAGCTTGAGGCCGACCTCCTCGGAGATGACCTGGCCACCGGTGAGGATGGCGATGTCACCGAGCATGGCCTTGCGGCGGTCGCCGAAGCCGGGCGCCTTGACCGCGACCGACTTGAAGGTGCCGCGGATCTTGTTGACGACCAGGGTCGCCAGCGCCTCGCCGTCGACGTCCTCGGCGATGATGAGCAGCGGCTTGCCGGACTGCATGACCTTCTCGAGCAGCGGCAGCAGGTCCTTGATCGTCGAGATCTTGGAGTTGGCGACCAGGACGTAGGCGTCCTCGAGGACGGCCTCCATCCGCTCGGTGTCGGTGACGAAGTAGTGGCTGATGTAGCCCTTGTCGAAGCGCATCCCCTCGGTGAGCTCGAGCTCGAGCCCCATCGTGTTGGAGTCCTCGACGGTGATGACGCCCTCCTTGCCGACCTTGTCCATCGCCTCGGCGATGAGGTCGCCGATCTGCTGGTCGGCGGCGGAGATGGCGGCGGTCGAGGCGATCTGCTCCTTGGTCTCGACCTCGATGGCCGAGTCGAGCAGCGCCTTGGCGACCGCCTCGGTGGCCTTCTCGATGCCCCGCTTGAGGGCCATCGGGTTGGCGCCCGCGGCGACGTTGCGCAGGCCCTCGCGGACCATGGCCTGGGCGATCACGGTGGCCGTCGTCGTGCCGTCACCGGCGACGTCGTCGGTCTTCTTCGCGACCTCCTTGACCAGCTCGGCGCCGATCTTCTCGTAGGGGTCCTCGAGCTCGATCTCCTTGGCGATCGAGACGCCGTCGTTGGTGATCGTGGGGGCGCCCCACTTCTTCTCCAGGACGACGTTGCGGCCCTTGGGGCCGAGGGTGACCTTGACGGCGTCGGCGAGGGTGTTCATCCCCCGCTCGAGACCGCGCCGGGCCTCCTCGTCGAAGGCAATGATCTTGGCCATTCGGGTGGTTCCTCCCACGCGAATCGAAGGTGGTGGCCGCTGGTGCCCGCGACGGACGGCACGGTATGCCGGGCGCTCACGTCACGCCCGCGACCGCACCTCACCGAGTGGCCGAGATTGTCACTCTCACCTGGAGAGTGCTAACGCCATTATTGGCACTCTCACCCGGAGAGTGCAAACGGCAGGGTCGCCTCGACCCGCCAGCCACCACCGGGCCGGGACCCCCACGTCACCGAGCCGCCCACCTCGGCGCACCGCTCGGCCATCCCGGTGAGCCCATGACCGGCGAGCGAGCTGGGTGGCGTCTGTCCGTCGTCGTCGACGACGAGCCGCAGGTCCGGGCCGTCCACCCGCACCTGCACCCAGGCGTGCCGGGCGCCGGCATGGCGGGTCACGTTGGTGAGGCACTCCTGCACCACCCGGTAGACGGTCTCGCGGATCCGCTCCGGGGCGCCCGCGGCCGCCGCATCGACGTCCACGGCAACCTCGACGCCGACGGCCCGCTCGGCCAGCCGCTGGATCTCGGCGTCGAGGTCACCCGCCGTCTCACGCAGCTCGGTCACCACCCGTCGCAGGTCGAAGAGCGCCTCGCGCGCCAGCTCGCGGGCGGTGACGACTGCCTGCTCGCCGGACCCTTCAACGACGTGCGACGCAGCCTCGAGGTTGAGCGAGAGGGCGGTGAGCTGGTGACCGATCGAGTCGTGCAGATCACGGGCGATGCGCAGCAGCTCGGCCTCCCGGCCGTGCTGCGCCAGCTCCTCGCGGGCGTCGGCGAGCGCCGCATGCGCGCGCTGCAGCTCGGCCACCGCGAGGCCGACCCTGGTCCGGGACTGGTGCTCGCGGACCGAGATCTCCGCGACGATGCCGGAGGCGACGGTGAACGCACCGAGCAGCCAGGCAGGGTTGGACTCGAGCAGCCCCAGCTGGACGACCCGGAAGAGCACGACCCAGTGCACCACCGCCAGCGCGAGCACGACCCGGGTCGAGACGACGAAGCCGACGACGGCGTTGGTCAGCGCGAGCACGAAGCTCACCGACGTGTCGGCCGGCGCATAGAGGGTCATCAGGATGCCGGCGACGACCAGACCGACGGCCGCGAGCCGGTCGCCCCCCTGTCGTGGGTTCTCGATCGAGCCGCGCAACCCGGCATACGCCAACGGGTAGGCGAAGGCGGCGACCCACCACACGGGGCCGACCTGGGCGCGCATCTCCGGGCTCAAGGCGATCGGGCCGACCACACCGGCCCAGCAGCCGATGAGAACCGCGAGGAACAGCGGCCCGATCCGCACCGAGATGGGCACGCCGAGGATCGCCAGGTCGCCGGCACCACGAAGGATCTCGTCGGGGTCGAACCGGCTCGCCTGGTGGCGTGATCGGTCCGGTGACGTCCCAGGAGCGCGCCCGCTCACGCCTCGGAGTCTTCCGACATCGGGATCCGGGCGGCAACGGACACGCCGCCGTTCGGATGCTGCTCCCAGCGGACGACGCCGCCCAGGCTCTCCACCCGCTCGCGCATCCCCCGCATGCCGTTGCCGGCCCGGTGCTCGGCGAAGCCGACCCCGTCGTCGCGGACCCGCACGAGCAGCTCCCCCTCGTCGAGGACCGCGACGATCTGGACCATGGTGGCTTGCGCGTGGCGCGCGACGTTGGTCACCGACTCCTGCACGACCCGGTATGCCGCCTCACGCACCTGATCGGGGCACTGCTCCACCTGCGGGTCGACGGTGATGGTGACCGAGCCGAGGCCGGGCAGAGCGGCCAGCGCCTCGACCCGCTCGGCAAAGCCACGAGTGTCGCGGAGCCGGTTGACGGCGTCCCGCACGTCGGTGAGGGTCGATCCGACGAGAGCCCGGCACTCATGGACCCGTTGCGCCACATCGCTATCGGCGCCGTCAGCGCCATCCGCGAGCTGGGCGGCGAGCTCGAGCTTGAGGCTCAGCGCGGTCAGCCGGTGCCCGACGGTGTCGTGCAGGTCGCGGGAGATGCGCAGCCGCTCGGCGGTGCGGGTCTGCTCGGCGAGCTGCAGCTGCGCCTGCTCGAGGGTCGCGTTCGCGAGCTCGAGCTCGCGGGAGGTCTGGGCCAGCCGCTGCCGACCGTAGAACTCCCGCACGGTGACCTCGACGACCATGCCGGCGAAGACCGCCATCGCCGAGAAGACGACGGCCCACTGCACCTGGATGATCCCCGCGATCATGCACCCCAGGAGGGTGGCGATGTTGAGGGCGAGGACGACCCAGCTGGCATACCGACTCAACGCGAAGCCGGCTGTCGCGCAGGTGACGACGAGCAGCACGGGCGCCAGGGACTCGCGGGTCGACGGGATCGAGGCGGCGATTCCGGAGACCGTCATGACGACGACGCCGTGGCGGCCCGGGCCGGCCCGCGGCGCTCGCAACGCCGGCCGCATGAGCAGGAAGCCGACCGCGAAGGCGACCAGGGCGATCCACACGAGGGGTTGCGGGCCGATCGCCGTGCCGGTGAGCAGCGGCGGCACGACGATGCCGGTCCAGCAGAGCAGCACGGCGGCCGAGAGCACCCGGTCGAAGTGGCGATAGCCCACGGCGTCGACCGCAGCCGGGGCGATCACCTCGGCGCCCATCACCTGTCGGGCCAACGCGGGCAGGCCGACGGCGCGCGGGGCGCGCTCGGGCGCCGCCGCGCCGCGGTCGGGCAGGTCGGCGATGGTGACTCCTCAGCCAATCATGGGGAACTGTGTCACGACCCGTGCTCGCGCGTCACCTCCGAACGGGCGACGCGGCATACCGTGTGCAGATGAGCAGGGTGACCCGGCGACGGCAGGTGACTCGGTATGCCGCGGGCACGCCGCGGCAACGCCGCGAGGACGTCGTCGCGGTCGAGGAGCCGTTGCAGATCCGGCTGCGAGCCTGGTCGGGCGAGCAGCGCGACCTCACGACGACGATGCGGACGCCGGGAGACGACTTCGACCTCGTCGCGGGCTTCCTCGTCGGCGAGGGCATCGTGCGGCGCTCCGCGGACCTCGCGACGATGCGCTATTGCGCGGGAGTCGATGCATCCGGAGAGCAGACCTACAACGTCGTCGACGTGACACTCACGGCCGGAATCCCGTTGCCGGACAGTCGGATCGAGCGACAGGTGACGACCACGAGCGCGTGCGGGATCTGCGGGACGACCTCGATCGACGACGTCGTCAAGGCGCTGCCGAGCGATCCGCTCGACGAGGGGACCGTCTCGCTCGACGTGCTGCTCGGTCTCCCGGAGGCGCTCCGCGCGGGCCAGCAGGTGTTCGAGCGCACGGGGGGCGTACACGCGGCGGGCGTCTTCGCCAGCGGTGGGGAGCGGCTCGTCGTGCGGGAGGACGTGGGGCGGCACAACGCGGTCGACAAGGTCGTCGGCTGGGCGCTGCGTGCCGAGCGGCTGCCGTTGGCGGCGACGGTGCTGCAGGTGAGCGGGCGGGCGTCCTTCGAGCTGGTGCAGAAGGCCCGGCTGGCCGGCATCCCGGTGCTCGCCGCGGTCGGCGCGCCGTCCTCGCTGGCGGTCGAGCTCGCCGACCAGGTGGGCCTGACTCTCGTCGGCTTCTCCCGTGGGCACAGCCTCGTCGCCTACACCCACGAGCGCCGGATCAGCTAGCCGGGGCCTCGGTGCCCTGCGGTCGGCAGCACGCGGTCAGCGCGCGCTCAGCTGACGTAGTCGTTGCCGTCCTCCCCCGCGTAGTGCGAGTCCGAGCCGAAGCTCACCGGCCGGAAGACATGCGGCGGCCGGTGCGGGTCGGTCAGCACCACCACTTCGGTCTGGGTGTCGGCCTGGACGACGACGACGGGCCGGACGGTCACCTCCCGAACCGGCTACGTCACCACTCGCGCGACCTGACCCCCACCAGGGCACCTACAGAACCGGCTACGTCACCACTCGCGCGACCTGACCCCCACCACACCACCTCCTGGTCCGGATAGGGGGCTGCAGGCCGCGCGTGAGGTCGGGCAGGTCGGCGATGGCAGCGTGCGCCCCGCCCTGGCCTCGACGAGGAGCTCGCGGACCGCAGGGTCGCTGAGCGGCTGCCGGTCAGGTGCGTCGCCGGTCGGCGAGCGCGGCGCGGAGGCGGGCGGCATACTCCTCGAGCTCGCCGTCGGCATAGCGGACCCGCGGCCAGAAGAAGCCGCGCAGCCCGTCACCCCTGGTGCGCGGCACGACGTGCAGGTGCAGGTGCGGCACCGACTGGCTCACCGTGTTGTTGAGCGCGACGAAGGAGCCCTGCGCCCCGAGGCCGGTGACGACCGCGGCCGCGAGCCGTTGACCGGCGGCGAAGAACGGCTCCACCAGCTCGGCCGGCAGCTCCGGCAGGGTGCCGACGTGCTGCCGCGGCACGAGCAGCACGTGCCCCTTGAAGACCGGGCGGGTGTCGAGGAAGCCGAGGACCTGCGGCTCGTCGAGGACGACCGTCGCCGGCGACTGGCCGGCCACGATCCGACAGAAGACGCAGTCGGTCACGCGCCCTCGCGGCTGTGCAGCAGGGTGCGCAACGACCCGTCCTGCTCGCTGCTCACCGGATCGTCGAGGCTGCCGATGAACACGACGTATGCCGCGCGCATCGGGTTGCCGTCGAGCTCGGCGAGGATGTCGCGCCAGGCCCACAGGTTGGGGTGCTCGAGACCCGGGACCCCCTCGGCCGGCGCGAGCGCCTCGACACACCGGTCGAGCTGCGCCGTCGTGACCGGATAGGTGGCCGTGCCGGACCGGTGTCCGACGACATGCGCGAGGACGAGCGCCGGGAGCTCCCCACGGCCCGGACCGACGTCGGTCGTGACGTGCGGGAAGTCGGTCTCCGCCGACGAGCTCGCCGAGCTCAGCCCCGCGGCATACACCTGTGGTGGCACCCACCCCGGGAGCACCTCCCGAAAGGTGGCCAGCGCCGCGTCGAGCTGGGCCTGCGTCGTCCATCGTCCGGCCATGCATTCACCCTGGCACGAGCCGATGTGAACGCCAGGTGAACGAGGCGGTAATTGTTGCGGCTAATGCGCTCTTCACCCCCTGTTAAGTGGCTCACCACGGGACTTTCGTCTTGGCGACACCTGGAGGTCAACTCCAAGATGAGCGCGTGACCACCGCAACCTTGATTCTCGCCTTGGTCGTCGTCGTGGCCCTTGCCTTCGACTTCACCAATGGCTTCCATGACACCGGGAACGCCATGGCCGCCTCCATCGCCACCGGCGCACTCTCCCCCAAGGGCGCCGTGACCCTGGCGGCGATCCTCAACCTCGTCGGCGCCCTGCTCTCGGTCGAGGTTGCCCTCACCGTCAGCAACGCCGTCGTCAACATCCAGGACTCCAAGGGCCTGCCCAAGCCGGAGCTGATGGCCAACGGCGGCACCATGCTGCTGCTCATCGTCTTCGGCGGGCTGGTCGGCGGGATCATCTGGAACCTCATCACCTGGCTGCTCGGCCTGCCCTCCTCGTCGTCGCACGCCCTGCTGGGCGGCCTCGTCGGTGGCACCATCGGCGCGCTCGGCTTCGAAGGGGTCAAGTGGGCCGGCGACGGCACCAAGCTCGACGGCGTCATCGGCAAGGTCATCCTGCCCTCGCTGCTGTCCCCCGTCATCGCGATGATCGTCGCGGCCGTGGCCACCCGGGTCATCTTCTGGGTCACCACGATGATCGAGGACAAGTTCCGCGAGCGCCGGTTCCGCTACGGCCAGGTCGGCGCGGCCTCACTCGTCTCCCTCGCGCACGGCACCAACGACGCGCAGAAGACGATGGGCGTCATCACCCTCGCGCTCGTCGCCGCCGGCCAGATCAGTGCCAAGGAGGTCTACGTCCCGCTGTGGGTCAAGCTCTCCGCTGCCACGGCGATCGCCCTGGGCACCTACCTCGGCGGCTGGCGGATCATCCACACGATGAGCAAGGGCCTCGTCGACATCTCCTCGCCGCAGGGCCTGGCCGCCGACTCCTCGTCGGCGACCGTCATCCTCGCCTCGAGCCAGCTCGGCTTCGCGCTGTCAACGACGCACGTCGCCACCGGCTCGATCATGGGCACCGGCATCGGCAAGCCCGGCGGCTCGGTCCGTTGGTCGGTGGCCGGCCGGATGGTCGCCGCCTGGGCGATCACCTTCCCGGCGGCCGCGGTGATGGGCGCGATCATGTACTGGATCGCCAGCGTCATCCCCGGCATCGCCGGTCCGCTCGTCGCCTTCGCGATCCTCTGCGCCGCCTCGCTCTACATGTGGCGTCGCTCGCGGGTCAACAAGATCGACCACACCAACGTCACCGACGAGTGGCACGACGGCAGCAAGCCCGAGGTCGTCGTCGCGGCACACGACATCATCGACACCCACGACGAGGCCACGTCGGCCAAGTCCACGACGGTCTGAGGAGCTGACCCCACATGAACATGGTTCCGCTGGCCCTCGAAGGCGCGTGGAAGGTCCTCGCCGCCGGGCTCGTCCTCGGCGCCGGCCTGCCGATCGTCTATGCCTTCGCCGTGCGCGGCATGGCGATGGCGCAGGGCGCGGGCGCGATCATCGGCGAGCAGACCAAGAAGCCGATGGGCAAGCTCCTCGCCGGGCTGTGCCTGCTGGTCATCCTGCTCGCCGTGTCCTACGGCATCTCGTTCATCGTCGCGACCGGCATCGGGAAGGTGGTCACCTTCGACCACATCGTCCCGTGGTTCGTCGACAAGCCGAAGAAGTAGTGCGGTAGCCCGTCCCGCCGCCCATGGAGCGGTGGCGGGAGGGAGCCCTGGCGGGCCCGGTCGCGACGCGCGGCCGGGCCCGTCGGCATCTCTACCGGACCGCGGGAGCGGTCAGGGATCAGTCCCGGAGTGGTCAGAGAGTGAGGCCGAGGCGGCGGGCGCTGCGCTGCCGCTGGCGGCTGGCGCGCAGTCGGCGCAGCCGCTTGACGAGCATCGGGTCGGCCTCGAGGGCCGCGGGGTTGTCGAGCAGCGAGTTGAGCAGCTGGTAGTAGCGGGTGGCGCTCATGTCGAAGAGCTCGCGGATCGCCTGCTCCTTGGCGCCGGCGTACTTCCACCACTGCCGCTCGAAGGCGAGCACCTCGCGGTCGCGGTCGGACAGCGTGGTCTCCGCAGCGACCTGCGGTGCCGTCTCAGCCATGCCTCTGCGTGCCCTTCGTCGTCGCCCGGCGGCCCGGGTTCCCGGTTCCCCTCCTGGACACTATAGGCAACGAATCACACGCTTGTCATTCGTCCGGGCGGGACTGGGCGGGACGTCACAGCATCCATTCGCGCAGGTCGTGACGGGTGTGACGGGTGTGATTGGTGGGGCCTGCCGAGGCTCGTCGACCGGTCGCTCAGGGCAGCAGGAGGTGGCGCAGCTCGGGCACGGTGGTCGCCACCGCGGCCGGTCCGACAGCCCGGATCGCCTCAGGGTCGCCGGCACCCCAGAGCACGCCGATCGCCGTCATACCGGCCGCCTGAGCCGCGAGCACGTCCACGACCGCATCGCCGACGTATGCCGCGCGCTGTGGATCGCCGCCCGCCCGCGAGACCGCGAGCAGCAGCGGGGCCGGGTCGGGCTTATGGGCCGGCGTGTCCTCCTGGGTGACGATGACCGGGATGAGCGTGTCCAGCCCGGTGAGCTGCAGCGCCCGGGCGGCCGGCTCGCGGCGCTTGCTCGTCGCGACGGCGACCGTGACACCCGCGGCGGCGAGGTCCGCGACGAGACGGTCGACACCGGCATACCGCTTGACGAGCCGGTCGGTGTTCGCGGCATTCCACTCGCTGTATGCCGCGAACAGCGCCTCGGCGTGCTCCGGCGAGGCCTCGGCGAAGCACTGCTGCAGTGGGCGGCCGATCCAGGCGCGGATCCGGGCCTCGTCCTCGCGGCGGCCCAGCACGGTCTCGAAGGCGTGGTGGTAGGAGTCGACGATGAGCCCGATGGTGTCGACGAGCGTGCCGTCGAGGTCGAAGACGACCGTGGGCCAGGAGGGGTCGGCACTGGGAGCCGGGTCGGAGGCGGGAGCCGGGTCGGAGGGGGGAACGGCGGCCACGGTCAGGCGTTGGCGGGGGTCTCAGTGCCGGTGAGCGGCGTGCCGATGCGGAAGACCCGGGCCAGTGCGGTGGCGAGGAGCTTGTCGCGGCCGTGGGCGCGGACGTCGATCCGATAGACCGCAGTGCGCTTGGTGCAGTTGACCTCGACGCCCTCGCAGACCAGCACGTCGCCCTCGACGCCGCCGTTGAGGAACTCGGTGTGCACGTCCTGGGCGACCGCGAGCACGCCATGGCTGTTGCTCACCGCGGCGTGGACGACGTCGATGAGCGCCATCATCGCCCCGCCGTGCGCACCGCCGGGGGCGTTTAGCAGCCGGTGGGTGACGGTCATCGTCGCGCAGGCGTAGCCGGGCTTGATCGAGGTGAACTCGATGCCGAGCAGCTCGGCGACCGGATCGGTCGAGAGGTAGCCGAAGAGCTCCGGGCTCACCTCGGGCTGGTCGAGCAGGGCGGCGGTCGGGTCGGTCGTCACGGTCCCCAGCCTAGGCACCCCTCGGCCGGCCGAGAGCGGCCGGTTCGGGACGCCGACCGCCCCGACCCCGGACTAACCGCCTCCCCGGGCCTCCGTGCGACATGAGCGGCGTGTCGCGCAGTTCCGTCGTTCGGCGTGTCGCGCACCCGGTATGCCGCTCGCCCCCGTCACGCGCGATGGCCGAGTAAGGTCCGGCACACCTGCAGCCCCGTCGACCTCGGGAGTCCACATGCACCGCCGCCGGATCCGCCCTGCCCTGCTCGCCGTCACCGCCCTCGCGCTCGCCCTCGGCAGCACCGGCGCGGCGCCCGCCCAGGCCGGCGCCGCGGCATACCAGAGCGCCGCAGGCTGCGAGTCGGTCTCCGGCGCTCGGGTCGCCCAGGGCTCGACCGCGGTCGAGCCGAAGCTCTATCCGGACAACCAGGCCAACGCCTACGGGGCACTGAAGGACTCGCCGCGGATGCCGAACGGCTCGGTCACCATCCCCGTCGTCTTCCACGTGGTCTCCGACCACACCCTCTCCGGGGCCGAGCGCGCCAGGTGGGAGGGCATGATCGCGGCCCAGATCACCGTGCTCAACGACTCCTTCGCCGGGCGGACCGCGCCGGACGCGGCCGACTCGCCGTTCCGTTTCGCTCTGACCAAGACGACCTGGACCGTCAATGCGGCGTGGTATCACGTGACACCGAGAAAGATGGAGCGCGAGATGAAAAGCGCTCTCTACGAGGGTGATTCGCGCACTCTCAACGTCTACTCGGCAGACATCGGCGGCGGGCTGCTCGGCTGGGCCTACTTCCCCAAGGGCTACAACAACGGCCGCGACTACATCGACGGGGTCGTCATGCTCGACGAGTCCATGCCTGGAGGGACGGCCGGCAAGTATGCGCTCGGCGACACCCTCACCCACGAGGTAGGGCACTGGATGATGCTCGAGCACACCTTCGCGCACGGCTGCGCCGCCTCCGGCGACTGGGTCGAGGACACCCCGAAGGAGGCGGCGCCACAGTTCAACTGCCCGATCGGCGCGGACACCTGCCTCGCGCCCGGGCTCGACCCGATCCACAACTTCATGGACTACACGCAGGACTCGTGCATGAACATGTTCACCGCCGGTCAGGTGGAGCGGATGAACGACGCCTGGCTCGCCTTCCGCGATCCCCGCTAGACGCTCGGAGCTCGGCCGCTCGCTGTCGGCTAGGTTGCCGGTGTGACCGCGCGACCCTTGGCCGAGCTCGTCCACCCGTCATGGGCGGCGGTGCTCGCCGACCAGGCCGACACGGTGGCCCGGGTGGGCGCCTTCCTGCGCGAGGAGGTCGCAGCGGGGCGCGGCTACCTGCCGGCGGGTGAGCACGTGCTGCGGGCCTTCGGGCAGCCGCTCGACGCGGTTCGGGTGCTCATTGTCGGGCAGGACCCCTATCCCACGCCCGGGCATGCGATGGGGCTGAGCTTCTCCGTCGCGCCGCAGGTGCGGCCGCTGCCGCCGAGCCTGGTCAACATCTTCACTGAGCTGCGAGCCGATCTCGGTGTGCCGCAGCCCAGCTCGGGCGACCTGTCGCCGTGGGCCGAGCGTGGGGTGCTGCTGCTCAACCGGGTGCTCACCGTCGCACCGGGCTCCTCGGGAAGCCATCGCGGGCGGGGCTGGGAGGACGTCACAGCCGCCGCGATCGACGCGCTGGCCCGGCGGGGAGGCCCGCTCGTCGCGATCCTCTGGGGGCGTGACGCGCGCAATCTGGCGCCGGCCCTCGGCGCGGTGCCGCGGATCGAGAGCGCCCACCCGTCGCCACTGTCGGCGCGGTCGGGGTTCTTCGGGTCGCGTCCGTTCAGCCGGGCCAACGCCCTGCTCGAGCAGCAGGGCGCCTCGCCGATCGACTGGTCGCTCCCCTAGCCGGCGCCGCCTGGCCTGCCGCGCGGCATACGCTCGGGTCATGAGCTGGGAGCGCTACGTCGCCATCGGCGACTCCTTCACCGAGGGCATGTCCGACGACGACGTCACCGCGATGGTCGACCCGAGCCAGCCCGAGCGGTATGCCGGGTGGGCCGACCGTCTCGCCCGGCACCTCGCGGATCTGGCTGGGGCGCAAGGGCGCTCGTTCGGCTACGCGAACCTCGCTGTCCGCGGTCGCAAGCTCGGCGACATCGTCGGACCGCAGCTCGGCGCGGCGCTCGAGCTGCGGCCCGACCTCGTCTCGATGGTCGGCGGGGGCAACGACCTGCTGCGCCCCACGGTCGACCTCGACGCCCTCGCCGCCGGCCTCGAGGATGCCGCCCGACAGCTGCGCGCCGCCGGCGCGGACGTGCTGCTCGCCACTCCCACCGACACCCGCGACGCCGGGCTCTTCAAGGCGCTGCGCGCCCGGCACGCCATCCACACGGCGAACATCCACAGCATCGCCCAGCGGCACGGCTGCCACGTCCTGGACCTCTGGGGGCTGCGCTCGATCCAGGACTGGCGGATGTGGAGCGCGGACCGGATCCACCTCTCCGCCGAGGGGCACCGCCGGGTCGCGAGCGCCGCGCTCGTGGCGCTCGGGCTTGAGCCGGCCGACGCGGCATACCGGGAGCCGTTGCCGCCGGCGCCGGCGAGCGCCCGCGCCGACCAGCTGCGCGAGCACGCCGAGTGGGTGAAGGTGCATGCCGCGCCCTGGGTGGAGCGGCGGGTGCGCGGCACCTCGTCGGGAGATGCCTTGTCTGCCAAGCGTCCTCGCCTCGAGCCGGTGTCGCGATGACGTCGCGCGGTGTCCTCGTCACCGGTGCCTCGCGCGGGGTGGGGGCGGCGACCGCGCGGGCCTTCGCGGCTGCCGGGGACCGGGTGGTCGTCCACTACGGGCAGGCGCGTGAGCGAGCCGAGGAGGTGCTGGCCCGCCTTCCCGGCGAGGGGCACACGCTGGCGCAGGCCGATCTCGCGGATCCGGGTGCGGTGGCGCTGCTCGCTGACAAGGCGGTCGAGGCACTCGGGCGGGTCGACGTGCTCGTCAACAATGCGGCGCGCTTCCTCGACCCGGGCGACGTCGGCGACGGGCGGGGCAGCCGGCGAGGCGACCACCGGATCACCGATGTCGACTATGCCGACTGGGTGGCCGCATGGGAGCAGACGATCGCGACGAACCTGCTCGGCGCCGCCAACCTCACCTGGTGCGTCGTGCGGCACATGCTCGCGGTCCCACCAGCGGCGGGTATGCCGGTCGGCCGGGTCGTCAACGTCGGCTCGCGCGGCGCCTATCGGGGCGAGCCGGAGGTGCCGGCCTACGGGGCGAGCAAGGCGGCCCTGCACGCCTTCGGCCAGTCGATGGCGGTCGCGCTGGGGCAGCACGGGATCTCGGTGGTGAGCCTGGCGCCGGGGTTCATCGCGACCGACATGGCTGCCCAGCTGCTCGACGCGCCGGAAGGTGACGCGATCCGCGCGCAGAGTCCGTTCGGCCGGGTTGCGACGCCCGAGGAGATCGCGGCGGCGATCGTGCACGTCGCCTCACCCGAGGCCGAGTGGTGGTCCGGCGCGGTGCTCGACCTCAACGGCGCGAGCCACCTCCGCTGAGGAACCTCGGGGCCGGATGAGCCGTGCGATGCGGGACTGGCACAGGGGCTTTATCGGGTCACCCGATAATCGCCGCAGACGATGGTAGGACGTCCTAGTACCTGGGCCATCAGCCACTAGGCTGTCTCGTATGCCGGTCACCCGCCTCCTGCCGTCGGATGAAGCCCGCCACCTGCTCGACATGACCCGCGAGGTGTGCCGCAAGCAGCTCGCTCCCATGGTCGACACCTACGAGACCCTGGAGTCCGAGCGCGCCAGTGGCTTTCCCGAGGAGGCCTTCCGCATCCTCGGCGCGCAGGGGCTGCTGTCGCTGCCCTATCCGGAGGAGTACGGCGGCGGCGGCCAGCCCTACGAGGTCTACCTGCAGGTCGTCGAGGAGATCGCCCAGGTCTGGATGTCGGTCGCCGTCGGCACCAGCGTCCACGCGCTCACCTGCTACCCGGTCGCCCAGTACGGCACCGACGCTCAGCGGGAGGCCCTGCTGCCGGACATGCTCTCCGGCGACTGGCTCGGCGGCTACTGCCTGTCCGAGCCCGACTCCGGCTCCGACGTCGCCTCGATGACGACCGCTGCCCACCGGCTCGCCGACGGCGCGGGCTGGCGGCTCGACGGCGCCAAGGCGTGGATCAGTCACGCCGGCCACGCCGACTACTACACGACCTTCGCGCGGACCTCGCCGATGGGGTCGCGCGGGATCAGCTGCTTCCACGTCCCGGCCACCCTCCGCGGGCTGTCCTTCGGCGCCCCGGAGACCAAGATGGGGCTGCACGGCGACCCGGTCGCCCAGGTCTACTTCGCCGACGTCGAGATCGGTCCAGACCTGATGATCGGCGCCGAGGGTCAAGGCATGGCCATCGCCCTGCACGCTCTCGACAACGGACGACTCGGCATCGCGGCGGCGGCCACCGGCCTGGCCCAGGCAGCGCTCGACGCAGCCGCGGCATACGCGCTGGAGCGGCGGCAGTTCGGCAAGCCGATCGCCGAGTTCCAGGGGCTGGCCTTCGTGCTCGCCGACATGGAGGCCGCGGTCACCTCTGCGCGCGCCACCTACCTGTATGCCGCGCGGCTCAAGGACGCCGGGCGCGAGTACTCCAAGGAGGCGTCGGTCGCCAAGCTCGTCGCCACCGACGCTGCGATGAAGGTCACCACCGACGCCGTGCAGGTCTTCGGTGGCTACGGTTACACCAGGGACTTCCCGGTCGAGCGCTTCATGCGCGAGGCCAAGGTCACCCAGATCTTCGAAGGCACGAACCAGGTCCAGCGGCTGGTCATCTCGCGCCAGCTGCTTCGCGAGAGAGGCTGATCCATGCAGGTCACCGACAGCACCGTCGCCCTCGTCACCGGCGGCGCGTCCGGGCTCGGCGGCGCCACCGTGCGCCGGATCGTCGCCGACGGCGGCAAGGCGGTCATCCTCGACCTGCCCAGCTCACCGGGTGCGGCGGTGGCCGAAGAGCTCGGCGCCGCGGTGCGATTCGTGCCGGCCGACGTCCGTGACGAGGCGCAGGTGCAGGCCGCCGTCGACGCCGCACGCGAGCTGGGCGAGCTGCGGATCTGCGTCAACTGCGCCGGAGTGCCGACCCCGGGGCGGATCATCGGCCGCAAGGGGATCATGCCGCTGGACACCTACCGGATGGTCATCGAGGTCAACCTCATCGGCACCTTCAACGTGCTGCGCCTGGCCGCTGCCGCGATGGTCGACAACGAGCCGGTCGACGGCGACCGCGGGGTCGTCGTGATGACCGCGAGCGTCGCCGCCATGGACGGCCAGATCGGTCAGGTCGCCTACTCCTCGAGCAAGGGCGGCATCGTCGGGCTGACCCTGCCGGCCGCACGAGACTTGGCGGACAAGCAGATTCGCGTCGTGACGATCGCACCGGGGCTCTTCGAGACGCCGATGATGGCGAGCCTGCCGGAGAAGGAGCGCGAGTCGCTCGGCCAGCAGGTGCCGCACCCGTCGCGGTTGGGCCGGCCGGTCGAGTATGCCGCGCTGGTGCGCCACATCGTCGACAACCCGATGCTCAACGGCGAGGTGATCCGCCTCGACGGCGCCATTCGGATGGCACCGCGCTGAGCCCGACCGCGCGCCGGACGCTGCAGGCGAGCGCAGCGACGAAGGAGCGGAGTCGAGCCGAAGCGGCCGGCACGAAGCGCGGGCGCGGCTCAGCGCAGACAGCCCCGCGCTGAG
>Ga0116151_10000420_pt1 | contig 38693 bp, 29 predicted proteins | sample AD_UKC117_MetaG_FD_89893 | JGI IMG/M metagenome (GOLD analysis project Ga0116151, IMG submission 89893) | Active sludge microbial communities of municipal wastewater-treating anaerobic digesters from Hong Kong - AD_UKC117_MetaG | ecosystem: Engineered > Bioreactor > Anaerobic > Digestate...
GGCCCCGGTGGCGGCGGCGCTGGCGAGGATCGCCGCGGTCACCGCGGCCATCCCGGAGCCGAAGGCCACCGCGGCCTCGGCATGCTCGAGGGCCGCGAGCGCGGTCTCGAAGCGGGCCACCGTCGGGTTCCACAGCCGCTGGTAGACCAGGCTGCCGTCCGGGATGGGGCGACCGCCCATCGCCATCGCCTCATAGGACGCGCCACCGAGCTCCAGGTCAGGCAGCGGGTTGGTGGTCGACAGATCGATCGGCGGGGCGTGCACCCCGAGCGCCGCGAAGTCGTCGCGCCCGCAGTGCACGGCGAGGGATTCCAGGTGCACGGAGTGCAGGTGTGCAGCGTCGCTCATAGGATCAGAGTGAGCGCTGATCGCGCCAAGGGCCACCTATCTTGAGGACTCACCAATCACCACCGGGACACCTTGCGGTGTCAGCAAGTAGACCACCCGAGGAAGGGACCGCTTTGGCGCGTCAGCAAGAGCGATCGGCGCTCGACGAGACCGACCTGGCGCTCGTCGCCGCCCTGCGGGAGGCGCCCGACCTCACCGTCAAGGCGCTCGCGCACCGGCTCGGCCTGCCCGAGTCGACCGCGGCATACCGGATCCGGGCGCTCAAGGAGCGCGGCGTGCTGCGCGGCACCCGGTTGCAGGTCGACCTCGGCGCGCTCGGCCGGCCGCTCGAGGCGATCGTCAAGGTGCGCCTGCAGAGCCACAGCCGCGAGATCGTCTCGCAGCTGTATGCCGAGCTCGTCGCCATCCCCGGTGTCCTGCAGGCCTTCCACGTCGCCGGTGCCGACGACTTCCACCTGCACGTCGCGGTCGCCGATGCGCAGGCGCTGCGCGACCTCGTCCTCGAGCACGTCACCACCCACCGCGCCGTGCGCGCGACCGAGACCCATCTCGTCTTCGAGGTCCGCGAGGGCACCGCCCCGCTGCGCTGAAGGATGATGTGGTCATGCATTCACCCATTCCGGGGATGTCCCGCGACGACGCCACTGTCGTCGACGTCACCGATTGGGCTGTGATCCGCGATGAACCTGGAGGACGCGACCCCAACAAGAGGTGGATAGCTGCGGACGCAGACGCACCAAGACACGAGCACTGGCTGTGGAAGTCGAGGCAGCGCACAGGCGGAGGTGCCGAGTCAGCGCTCACCGACTGTGCGGAGGTGATTGTCTCGCGCCTCGCCCAACGCCTCCGACTGCCGGCGGCTGTCTGTCGCTTCGCCGCATGCGATGGCGAGTGGGGGGTCATCTCGCGAAACGTCACGCCGGAAGGCTTCAGCCTTAACACGGGCGCGGCCTACTTGCCGGAGATCGAGGGTTACCAGCGGACCATCAGTTCGCCCACGGCGGGTCGTCCTGGCCGCATGCGACGAGAACGTGGCTACACACTGGACGCAGTCCGTGAAGTACTCAGTCCGGTCGGCCCTCCACCGGGTGTGACTGGCCTAACCGCCTTCGGAGTCTTCGCCGGGTATCTGGTTCTCGACGCGCTCGTGGGCAACACTGATCGGCACCCGGGGAACTGGGCGATCCTTGAGCGCGACGTGGACGGCAGCCGATTCCTTGCCGCGACGTATGACCACGGCAGCGCTCTCGGAGCGGGCCTGACGGACGAGAAGCGCAGGAGGGTTCGCCCCGAGACTTTCGCGGCCAAGGGACGCGCAAACCCCTTCGCCCCACGAAAGCAGTTGCTGGTGGACCTTGCTCAGGAGGCGGTGATGAGGGCAGACGCGGGCATCTGGTTGTCACGCGTGGCGGCCTTAGCCCCTGCAGATGTGGAACCGTTGATGCGAGCACCAGCCGGGCGACTGTCAGAGGTCGCCGCTAGGTTCATGGAAGAAGTAGTGCTGGAGAACCGAAGGAGAGTGTGCGATGGCTACGTTGCTGAGGACTGACCAGTTGCTGGTCAGCCGCCAAGATCCTCAGACACGTGCCTATGTGCGGGTCGGCACCCTCACGTTCGACGGCGAGCAGTACGCGTTCACCTACGACGCGGAGGTGCGCCGCGCCCTGCCCGGTCTACCGCTCGGCCGGACGCATGAAAGCGAGACCCTCTTTCCGATCTTCGCCGAGCGCGTCATGGACTCTCAGCGACCGGAACGGCCAGCGACGATGGCGCACCTGGGGCTTCCCGCTGAGGCGGGTCCGTTCGAGGTGTTGGCCGTGTCGGGCGGAAGCCGAACGGGTGACACCTATGAGCTCACGCCACTACCCCACACTGGCGAGGTCAGTCTCCCCTTCCTGGTCCACGGCATTCGCTATCTGACTGCCGCTGAGCGTGCTTCGATCGACCACCTGCGGCCAGGGGACCGATTGTCCCTATTGCCCGAGCGTGGGAACCCGATCAACCCTCGCGCACTACTCGTGACACGCGACGGGGACCGACTCGGCTACGTGCCGGACCCCCTCCTCGCCTACGTTCACGACATAGCAGCAGGCGAGCACGACCTTGTGGTTGAACGTGTCAACCCTCCAGATTTTGGGTTGCACATGCGCCTGTTGGTGCGGCTCAGCGGTCAGTACAGCGGAGGGGTTCAGACTCACTGACGCGAGGTCGTTATCGGCGCGCGGCGGCACGACCTGGCCTCCGCGGCCAACTACCCATCCTGCAAACCGACTGACTCGCCGGCTGCATCGATCCACCATCACCGAGGCGCCGGGCGCACAGGACCTGCGTCCCCACCCACGGGGGTGCCCGGGGTGACAGACTGAGGGCCACGACGGCAAGGTGCGCCCTCGTGCCGCTCGCCAGTGACCAGCGAGGACCCACGAGGGTTGGGGTTGCCGCGTTGTCAACGCAGCAGAAGGGTCACCGCCATGGGCGACATCATGCGTCCGCTCTCCTTCGGCCACCTCATGGACTGGTCGCTGAGCGAGCTCCGCACCGACAACTCGATCTTCGGGGTGCATGCCGACCACTTCTGGCGCCCCCAGGCAGGGCGCTCGGTCACCGATGCCTTCGGCCACCGGCTGGCCAACCCGGTCGGCCCGGCTGCGGGTCCGCAGACCCAGCTGTCCAACAACCTCCTCGTCGCCTACCTCACCGGCGCCCGCTTCATGGAGCTCAAGACGGTGCAGAAGATCGACGGCCACGAGCTCGCCGCGATGGTGCCCAAGCCGTGCATCCAGGCCGAGGACGAGGGCTACAACTGCGAGTGGTCGACCGAGCTCACCGTGCAGCAGGCCTACGACGAGTACGTCCGCGCCTTCTTCGCGATCGCCGTGCTCGCCAAGGAGCTGGGCATCGGCGAGGTCACCGACCAGGCCTTCAACATGTCGGTCGGCTACGACCTGGCCGGCATCCAGGGCGACAAGGTGCAGTCCTTCCTCGCCGGCATGGCCGACGCGACGACCACCCCGGTCTGGCACGAGTGCGTCGACTGGGTCGGCGCCCACCTCGGCAACTTCAGCCACTTCACCCGCGCCGACCTCGACGCGCTCAACCCGACCCTGTCGACGTCGGTCACCCTGTCGACGATGCACGGCTGCCCCGCCGACGAGATCGAGCGGATCGTCTCCTACCTCATCACCGAGAAGCACCTCAACACCTTCGTCAAGTGCAACCCGACGCTGCTCGGCTACGAGGCCGCGCGCGAGATCGTCGACCGGCTCGGCTTCGAGTACCTCACCTTCGACGACCACCACTTCACCGCCGACCTGCAGTATGCCGATGCGCTCGGCATGCTCGCTCGGCTCACCTCGCTCGCCGCGGACGAGGGGCTCAGGTTCGGGGTGAAGCTCACCAACACCTTCCCCGTGCAGGTCAAGCGCGGCGAGCTGCCGGCCGACGAGGTCTACATGTCCGGCCGCTCGCTGCTGCCGCTCACCCTCTCGGTCGCGGCCAAGCTCGCCCACGACTTCGACGGCCGGCTGCCGATGTCCTTCTCCGGCGGCGTCGACGCCTTCAACCTGGAGGCCTTGCTGCGCACCGGGATCCAGCCGGTCACCGTGGCGACGACGCTGCTCAAGCCCGGCGGCGTGCTGCGCTTCAACCAGCTCGCCGACACGGCCGCCGCAGTGATGACCGACTACCACGGCATCGACGTGGCCGCGGTCGACGCGCTGCTCGCCGACGTCATGGCCGACCCGCGCTATCACAAGCGCTACCGGGAGAAGATCCCGTCGCGCAAGACCGCCAGCCCCCTGCCGCTCACCGACTGCTACAAGGCACCCTGCGAGCACGGCGGCTGCCCGATCGAGCAGCGGATCCCCGACTACCTCACCCTCACCGCCGCCGGCCGCTATGCCGAGGCCTTCGACGTCATCGCCCTCGACAACGTCTCGCCGACGATCACCGGCGTGCTGTGCAGCCAGCAGTGCCGTGAGCACTGCACCCGGCTCGACTACGACACCTCGATCGACATGCGCGGGGTCAAGCTGGTCGCCTCAGACCACGCCCAGGACGACTACCTCGCCAGGACCACCCCGGCGCCGCTGCGCACCGAGCAACGAGCTGCGGTCATCGGGGCCGGTGCCGCCGGCATCGCCGCCGCGCTTTACCTGCGCCGCAACGGGATGGACGTCGAGGTCTTCGAGAGGCTCGAGGCTCCCTACGGCATCGTCTCGCAGATCATCCCGTGGTTCCGGATCGGCAAGGACCACATCGAGCGCGATTACCAGCTCGCTGTCGCCGCCGGAGTCACCTTCCACTACGGCGCCGACCCCGACTACGACGTCGCCGAGCTGCTCACCCGCTATCAGCACGTCGTCATCGCGACCGGATCGTGGGGCAAGGGGATGAACCCCTTCGCCAGCGCCGAGGCCGGTGCCGACCGGGTCGTCGACTCGCTCGACTTCCTGTGGAAGGCCAACCACGGCGAGCCGGTGGAGGTCGGTCGGCGGGTTGCGGTCATCGGCGCCGGTGACGTCGCCATGGACTGCGTGCGGACGGCCCAGCGACTGCCCGGCGTGGAGGAGGCGGTCATCGTCTACCGGCGCACCGAGCCGAACATGCCGGCCACCCAGCACGAGGTCAACACGGTGCGCGGCGAGGGGCTGACCATGCTCGAGCTGCTCGCCCCGGTCTCCTTCGACGGCACGACGCTGCGCTGCGAGAAGACCGTGCTCGCCGAGGCCGACGCGGCGCCCGGCAAGCGAGCCCGCCTGTCCGTCAAGGGAACTGGCGACTTTATCGACATGGCCTTCGACACCGTCATCGGTGCCACCGGTGCCACGATCGACACCAGCCGGTATGCCGCGGCCGGCCTCGCGATGGACGCCCGCGGCCGCGTCGTGCTCGACGCGGCATACCAGTCGAGCGTGCCGAACGTCTACGTCGTCGGCGACGGCCGGCTCGGGCCGGACACCATCGTGCGGGCCATGGGCGACGCCCGGACCGCGGCGCGGGCGATCCTCGCCAAGGCCGGGCTCACCCCCGACTACGACGCCCCCGAGGTGCGCGGACACGTGCCGCCGCCCGAGCTGTCGCACCGGCGTGGGCTGCTCATCGCGGAGATCAACGGCAAGGCCGAGGGTGGGCGCTGCCTCACCTGCGACGACGTCTGCGAGATCTGCACCGAGGTCTGCCCCAACCGGGCGAACATCGCGATCACCGTGCCCGGCTTCGTCGATCCGCGGCAGATCATCCACATCGACGGGCTGTGCAACGAGTGCGGCAACTGCGGCACCTTCTGCCCACACGCCGGGCTGCCCTACCACGACAAGCTCACCGTCTTCTGGACCCGCCAGGACTTCGACCTGTCCGCCGATGCCGGCTTCCTCCCGCTGCCCGGCGGTGGCTACCTCACCCGCACGCCGGAGGGCGAGGTCTTCGAGATGAACGGCGATCGGTCCCGGATCAGCCCCGAGGCGGCGCGCGTCCTCGCCGCCATCGAGACCGACCACCCCTACCTGCTCGCCCCCGCCGAAGGAGCACTCGGATGATCATCGGCAACGGCCCCGTCATCACCAACGACCCCGCCGCGCCCTTCGTCGACAACGGCGCGATCCTGGTGCGCGACAACGTCATCGAGGCGATCGGCACGGTGAGCGAGCTGCGCGCGGCATACCCGCACGAGCCCTTCCACGACGTCGCCGGACGGGTCATCATGCCCGGCCTGATCAACGCGCACACGCACGCCTACAGCCACTACGCGCGCGGCATGGCGGTGAGCAACCCGACGCGCGACTTCCAGGAGATCCTCGAGAACCTCTGGTGGCGCCTGGACCGGATGCTCACCCTCGAGGACGTCGAGCTCAACACGACGACGACCTTCGTCGAGTCGATCCGCAACGGGGTGACGACCGTCTTCGACCACCACTCGAGCCCGGGGGCGGTCGAGGGGTCGCTGTTCCGGCAGGCCGAGGTCGCCCGCGCCCTGGGGATCCGGGCGAGCCTGTGCTACGAGACGTCCGACCGCGACGGCGAGGAGGTCTTCGCCCAGGCGGTCCGCGAGAACGTCGACTTCATGAGGGCCAGCAACACCGGCGAGCAGGACCTGGTGCGCGGGCTGTTCGGCGTGCACGCGTCCTTCACGATGAGCCAGCCCTCGCTCGAGGCGTGCGTCGAGGCGCAGGACGGCGTGCGTGGCGGCTTCCACGTGCACACGGCCGAGGGGCCGGGCGACGAGGTCGATGCCGAGGCGAAGTACGGCGAGCGGATCGTCGAGCGCTTCCACGGCCTGGGCATGCTCGGCGCCGAGTCGATCGCGGTGCACTGCGTGCACGCCACCGACGAGGAGCTCGACATCCTCAAGGACACCGACACGACGATGGTGCACAACCCGCACTCCAACATGGGCAACGCCGTCGGCGGGGCGCCGGTCGTCGAGGCGCTGGCCAAGGGGATCCGCTGCGGGCTCGGCACCGACGCCTACACGGCCGACATGTTCGCCTCGGCGTCGGTGGCCAAGGTGCTGCAGAGCCACCGGCTCGGCGACCCGACGGTCGGCTTCGGCCAGGCGATGGACCTGCTCTTCGGCAACAACCCGAAGATCACGGCCAAGCACTTCGCCCGACCGGTCGGGGTGCTCGCGCCGGGGGCCTACGCCGACCTGATCACCCTCGACTACGACCCGATCACCCCGCTCGGCGCGGGCTCCTATGCCGGGCACATCCTCTTCGGGATGAGCGGGCGGATGGTCAACGACACGATGGTCGACGGTCGGTGGGTGATGCGCGACCGGGTCATCCAGACGATCGACGAGGCCGCCGTCAACGCCCGCAGCCGGGCCGCCGCGCCCCGGATCTGGGCCCGGATGTAGGAGGCGACTTGGGTCGACGATCGACGGCTGAGTTGACGATCGACGGCTGGGTCAGTCGGCGATCGCGGAGATAGCTGACGATGGGCGGCTATCTCGACGATCGGCGTCCACGGCAGTCGCCCGTTGCCAGATCAGACGCCCGTTGCCAGATCAGCCGCCCGTTGCCAGATCAGCCGCCCGTTGCCAGATCAGCCGCCCGTTGCCAGATCAGCCGCCCGTTGCCAAGCCGGCTGCGGGTGCCGGACGCTCAGCCCTAGGAGCCCCCTTGCGCCGAGCGCGAGAATGGCGGCATGACGCTCCTGCTGCGCGGTGGACTCGTGGTGACCGGCGACGAGGGGCGAGCGGGCGGCATACCGGCTGATCTGCGGATCGACGGCGAGACGATCGCCGAGATCGGCGAGCTGCAGCCCGGCCCCGGCGAGCAGGTCATCGACTGCACCGGCATGCTCGTGCTGCCCGGCGGCATCGAGTCGCACTGCCACCTCGACCTCGAGTGCGGTCCCGAGCTCACCACCGCCGACGACTTCGCCACCGGCACCCGGTCGGCGCTCGCCGGCGGCACGACGACGGTCATCGACTTTGCGACCCAGTTCCACGGGCAGACCCTCGCCGAGGGGCTGGCCCGCTGGCACACCAAGGCCGAGGGCAGGGCCGTCACCGACTATGCCTTCCACCTCGCGATGACCCAGTGGCGTCCGTCCTTCGCCGACGAGCTCGCTGACATGGTCGCGGCCGGCGTGACGTCGTTCAAGCTCTACCTCGCCTATCGCCACTCGATGATGGTCGAGGACGACGAGGTGTATGCCGCCCTGGCCGCCAGTGCCGCACTCGGCACGACCATCGGCTTCCACTGCGAGAACGGCCGGATCATCGACACGCTCACCCAGCGCGAGCTCGCCGCCGGGCACACCGGTGCCTACTACCACCAGGTCGTCCACCCGCCGGAGCTCGAGCGCGAGTCGCTCGTCCGGCTCGGGGCGATCGCGGATCTCGTTGCGGCACAGCACTACATCGTCCATCTCAGCAGCGCCGAGACGGCCGCCGAGGTGCGGGCTGCCAAGGCGCGGGGCAGCCGACTGGTCGCCGAGACCTGCCCGCAATACCTCGTGCTGGACCACACGGCATACGGGGACGCGGAGCCGGCGGACGACGCGGCCGAGCAGGCCGCCCGGGTCGCCGTGATGAGCCCGCCGCTGCGCCCCGCCGACGGGCAGGAGGCGCTGTGGGCGGCTCTCGCCGACGGCACGCTGAGCTTCGTCGGCACCGACCACTGCTCCTTCACGCCGGAGCAGAAGGCGGCCGCGACGACCTTCGCGCAGGTGCCCAACGGGGCGCCCGGGCTCGAGCTGCGGCTCGCGCTGCTGCACAGCGAGGGAGTGGTGCCGGGGCGGATCAGTCTCGACCGCTTCGTCGAGGTGACGAGCACGAATGCCGCGCGCTACTTCGGGCTCCATCCGCGCAAGGGCGTGCTGCGGGTCGGCAGCGACGCCGACGTCGTCGTCCTCGACCCGACCGCGCGCTGGACCGTCAGCCACGAGCTGCTCCACGACGCCGCCGGCCACACCCCGTATGCCGGTCGCGAGCTCACCGGCCGGATCCGCGACGTCGTGCGCGGCGGCATACCGGTGGTGCGGGACGGTGCGCTGCTGGCTGACCTGCCCCCCGGGCGGTTCGTGCGGTGCGGACTGCCGGGCGCGGTGGACGTCGCCGTGATTGAGCGACACCAGTCCTAGAGTTCCTGTTAAAGGTAGTGTAGAAGAGGTGCTAGAAGTAGCGTAGAGGACCTGTTAAGGGTAGCGTAGGTGCGTGGAATACCTCGAGCGCGCCGTCGATGCGAAGTTGAACGAGCTGCTCCCTCATGCCGCCGCGGTGGCCATCGACGGCCCCAAGGGCGTGGGCAAGACCGGCACAGCTCGTCGCCGGGCCACCCGGACATGGCTCCTCGACGACCCTGCCGAGCGAGCGCTGGTCGAGGCTGATCCGAGCTTGCGCGGCGCACCCTCGGGCACCCTGCTGCTGGACGAATGGCAGCGGCTACCCCAGGTCTGGGACACGGTACGGCGACAGGTCGATGCCGGCGCGCCGCCTGGGCGCTTCCTGCTGACGGGCAGCGCCACACCCGTTCCCGGAGTCACGACGCACAGTGGAGCAGGTCGGATCCTCTCCCTGCGAATGCGCCCGATGGCGTGGTTCGAACGACACCCGGGGACGAGCCCTGTGAGCGTGGGCGCCTTGCTGGGCGGCGACGCCGAGATCACCGGTCAGACCGACCGGACCGTCGGCGACTACTTCCGGGCCGTCGAGGCCAGCGGCTTCCCCGGGCTCCTGCAGCTGCCCGATTCGGTTCGACGGACCTACCTCGACTCCTATCTAGCCCGGATCGTGGATCGTGACCTCGTGGAGCAGGGCTATGCCGTCCGCCGCCCAGAGACCTTGCGCAGATGGCTCGCCGCGTATGCCGCTGCGTCGTCGACGACGACGGCATACAGCAGACTGCTCGACGCGACAACCGCCGGCGACGGCTCGCAGCCCGCGAAGACCACGACGATCGCCTACCGGGACCTGCTCAGTCAGATCTGGATCCTCGACCCGGTGCCGGGCTGGTCCCCGAGCCGCAGCCCGATGAGCCGGCTCCAGCAGGCGCCCAAGCACCAACTAGCCGACCCGGCCCTGGCGCTGCGGCTCCTTGGGCTGTCAGCCGCTGCCCTGGCCCGCTCGACAGGTGCGCATCTGGCCGGGCCGCTCTTCGAGTCACTGGCAACGCTGAGTGTCCGCGTGGCGGCCCAGCGCTGGGGCGCCAGGGTCGGACACCTGCGCACCGGCAACGGCGACCACGAGATCGATCTCGTCGTCGAGGGCGTCGATGGACAGGTCCTCGGGGTGGAGGTGAAGATGACCGCAGCCGTGACCGACTCCGACGTCCGGCACCTGGTCTGGCTGCGTCACCAGTTGCCCGACGAGGTGGCCGACCTCGTGATCCTGACCACCGGGCAGGCGGCCTACCGCCGCCCTGACGGGGTGGCTGTGGTCCCCCTGGCACTGCTCGGGGTGTGACGCCGAAATCGGGACCTGAGCCCTTGCCCCAGGGGGCGGGGTCGGTGCGAGACTGACCGTGACGGCAAGGTGCGCCCTCGCCCTGCCCTGACGACGACACCGGCGAGGGTTGGGGTTGCCGCGATTCGTCGACACGAAGGGCCTGGCGTTCGCCATGACAGACACAACCATCACCGTCAACGGGGTCGACTACCAGGTCGAGGGTGAGGCGATGCTCGTCGAGGCGCTGCGCGGGCCGATCGGCACCCTGTCGGTCAAGGTCGGCTGCGACGACAGCACCTGCGGCACGTGCATCGTCGTCGCCAACGGCAAGCCGGTGAAGTCGTGCAACCGGCCGGCCGCCGGCTTCGCCGGTCAGCAGATCGTCACCACCGAGGGGCTCTCCGACCGGGAGAAGGAGGTCTACGCGCACGCCTACGCCAAGACCGGCGCGGTGCAGTGCGGCTTCTGCACCCCCGGCATGGTGATGGCCTCCAAGGCGCTCATCGACAAGACCCCCGAGCCGACCCGCGAGGACATCGCCAAGGCGCTGCGCACCGACATCTGCCGGTGCACCGGCTATCGGCAGATCGCCGACGCCGTGCTCATCGCCGCCGAGCTGATGGCCACCGGCGACTCGATCACCGCCGGCCCGGAGCGGATGCGCGTCTCCGACGACGCCCCCCGGCCGGACGCGGCTGCCAAGGTCCTCGGCACCGGCATCTTCGCCGACGACGTCCGCATCGACGGCATGGTCTTCGCCAAGGCGCTGCGCTCCCCCACCCCGCGCGGTCTGCTGCGTGGCATCGACACGAGCAAGGCTGCGGCCCACCCGGATTGCCTCGCCGTGCTCACCGCCGCTGACGTCCCCGAGAACAAGATCGGTCACATCGTCCACGACTGGGACGTGATGATCCCGGTCGGCTCGGTGACCCGCTACGTCGGCGACGCGATCGCCCTCGTCGCCACCGCCGACGAGCGCAAGCTCGACGAGATCCTCGCGCTCATCGAGGTCGACTACGAGCCGCTCGAGCCGGTGACCTCCCCGCAGATGGCGTTGCACCCCGAGGCCCCGCTCGTCCACGAGAACGGCAACGTGCTCGACATCGAGCACGTCAAGCGCGGCAACCCCGACGCGGCGATCCGCGAGGCGGCATACACGGTGTCGAGGAAGTTCAAGACGCCGTGGCAGGAGCACGCCTTCATGGAGCCCGAGTGCGCGGTCGCCGAGCCGGTCGACGGCGGCCTGCGGATGTACACCTCGAGCCAGTCGGTCTACGACGAGCAGCACGAGATCTCGCGGATGCTCAAGCTCCCCCTCGAGGCGATCCGCTCCAGCGCGACCCTCGTCGGCGGCGGCTTCGGCGGCAAGGAGGACATGAGCGTCCAGCACCACGCGGCGCTGATGGCCTGGCACCTCAAGAAGCCGGTCAAGGTGAGGTTCAGCCGGTCGGAGAGCTTCGCCTACCACGTCAAGCGACACCCGATGGACATGGAGTTCACCGTCGCCTGCGACGAGCACGGCAAGCTCACCGCGGTCAAGGTCGTCATCCTGTCCGACACCGGCGCCTACGCCTCGCTCGGCGGACCGGTGCTGCAGCGCGCCTGCACCCACGCGGCCGGCCCCTACACCGTGCCCAACTTCGAGTGCCTCGGCATGGCGCTCTACACGAACAACCCGGTGTCCGGCGCGTTCCGCGGCTTCGGTGTCGTGCAGAGCCAGTTCGGCATGGAGAGCTGCCTCAACGAGCTCGCCGAGAAGGTCGGCCTCGACGCGTGGGAGATCCGCTACCTCAACGCGGTCCGCCCCGGCGACACCCTGCCCAACGGCCAGATCGCCGACGACTCGACCGGCCTGGTCCAGGTGCTCGAGAGCCTCAAGGGCGACTTCTACGCCAACCCCGGCTCCGGGCTCGCCGTCGGGCACAAGAACACCGGCGTCGGCATGGGCCTCAAGGACACCGGCCGATGCATCCTCTCGGTCGAGGACCGGCAGGTGCACATCCGCACGTCGGCCGCCTGCATGGGCCAGGGCGTCGAGCAGGTCGTCACCCACGTCGTCAGCGAGACGGTGCCCGACCTGCGCCTCGACCAGATCGTCTACGAGCTGCCCGACACCGCCCGCACCCCGGACAGCGGCACGTCGACCGGCTCACGCCAGACGATGTTCACCGGCGAGGCGACCCGGCTCGCGGCCGTGCAGCTGCGCGACGCGCTCGCCGAGGCCGGCGGCGATCTCGGCGCGCTCGAGGGCAAGGAGTGGTTCGGGGAGTTCTCGCCCGAGACCGACCCGATCACGACGACCAAGGCCAACCCGGTGAGCCACGTCGGCTACTCCTACGGCGCGCAGCTGGTGACCCTCACCGACTCCGGCGAGGTCGCCAAGGTGCTCGCGGTCTACGACATCGGCACGGTGATGAACCAGAACGCCGCCACCGGCCAGATCGAGGGCGGCGTGATGATGGGCCTCGGCTATGCGCTCACCGAGGAGTTCGTCGTCGAGGACAGCGTGCCCAAGACGCGCTACGGCCAGCTCGGCCTGATCCGCGCCAACAAGATGCCCGAGGTCGAGGTGCGCTTCGTCCAGGGGCCGGGCACGCTCCCCTACGCCTACGGCGCCAAGGGCATGGGCGAGATCTGCATGATCCCGACCGCGCCGGCCGCCGCCGAGGCCTACTACCGCAAGGACGGCGTGCGGCGCTTCTCGCTCCCGCTGCGCGGCACGGCATACAAGAAGGCCTGAGCCGCACGGCTCGGCCCGGCAGGAAGTCCACACTCGACGGACTTCCTGCCGGTATGCCGCGCGCCGGGCGACCGGAAGTCCACTCTCGCGCGACCCGGCCGTCGTCGGAGCGACAGGCGGCGCGGGTAAGTCACCTCTCGCGCGACCCGGCCGTCGTCGGAGCGACAGGCGGCGCGGGTAAGTCACCTCTCGCGCGACCCGGCCGTCGTCGGAGCGGCGTGCGGCGCGGGTAAGTCACCTCTCGCGCGACCCGGCCGTCGTCGGAGCGACAGGCGGCGAGGGTCAGTCACCTCTCGCGCGACTTCCGGTCGGCCCTGGACGGGCATAGGGTTCGCGGGTGACACCCGCGGCGACCGACGACTCACCACGCGGGATCGAGCTGGCTCGCGGCTACTGGCACGAGCTGGTCGAGCCGCTCCTGGACAGGCAGTGGCCCGGGCTCCCGGTGGCGGCCGCCCGGGTCGGCACCGGCTCGGACGTCCTCGGCCTCGACGACGCGATGTCGCGCGACCACGACTGGGGCCTGCGGCTGCAGCTGTTCGTCGATCCGGCGCACATCGGACCGGTGACCGAGACGCTCACGACCCGGCTGCCCGAGCGCTTCCGCGGCCTCCCGACGAGGTTCGCCTTCACCGGTGCGGACCACCCCCGGCTGGGCATCGACGTCACCACGGTGGCCGGCTTCCTGCACGCGCGACTCGGCTTCGACCCGCGCGAGGGCGCGGCATACCAGGACTGGCTGTCGATCACCGGGCAGGCAGCCCTCGAGGTGACCGGCGGCGCCGTCTTCGCCGACCCGACCGGCGAGCTGACCTCCGCCCGCCAGGTCATGGACTGGTATCCACCGGACGTCTGGCGCTACGTGCTCGCCTGCGACTGGCAGCGGATCGACGAGGAGCTGCCACTCATGGGACGGGCCGCCGACCGCGGCGACGAGCTCGGCTCGCGGGTCATCGCGGCGCGGCTCGTCGATGTCACCAGCCATCTCGCGTTCACCGTCGCCCGGCGGTGGACGCCCTATCCAAAGTGGCGGGGGACGCTGCTCGCCGGCTTGGCGATCGGACCGTCGATCAGCCCGCACCTCGAGCGGGCGCTCGCCAGCACCGACTGGACGGAGCGCAGCGCGGCGCTCGCCGTGGCGCTGCGCCTGGTGGTCGACCAGCAGCGCGCCGCCGGACTCCCCTCGGTCGCCGAGCCGTGCCGACCGTTCTGGGACCGGCCCTACCTGCGCATCGATCCCGAGCTGACGATGCGGCTCATAGCTGACATCACGGACCCGCAGCTCCGTTCGCTGCCAACGGGATTGGGCTCGGCCGAGCAGCGCACCAACAGCGTCGCGATACTCACCGACCCAGCGCTGCGGTTGGCGCTGGTGCGCAGTCGAGCGGCGTGATCAGAGGCAGGCCTCGAAGGAGATGTCCGAGACGAGGACCCACGCCCACGACGAGTTGATGGAGGATTGGCTGTAGGTGAAGGAGACGCCGGTCGTTCGCTCGGCAGCCCAGGTGGCGGTGAGCGTGGCGGCGGCAGCGCCGGGGCTGTAGTCATTCGAGGTGATCACCGTGACCGGCCCGGCGGTGCCGAGCCCGGCGAGGTTGGTCGAGCCCGACGTCGCGACGCCGCCGGAGCTCAACTGGATGACGTCGTTCCATCCGGTGGCGCGGTCGACGTCGGTGATGCGGAATGACACATTGCGGACTCGGGCGCCGCCGAAGCTGAACTGAACGGTCTGTGACTGGGCGCCCGTGGTGCTGCCGCCGTAGGAGATCGCCAGCCAGTCCGTGACGGTGGCGTTGGGTGACTTGACCACGCCGTCCCCGTAGCTCGCCGCTGCCGACGTGGTGTTGACGTCGCCGCTGCGGGTGAGCGTCACGCTCACGGTGGGGCTCGTTCCCGTCGACGGCGGCACCGCACCGATCAGCTCAGACCCGCCAGCGGAGTCGACCCAGCGTGGGTTCGATGCCGTATTGCGGTAGTTCGTCCAGTCGAGCGTGTAGCGGCGCCAGACGCAGGCTATCGACGCAGCGTGGGCAGGAACCGCCGAGGCCGCGACGATAGCGGGCACACTCCACGCGGCGCCGCGCACGACCTGACGTCGCGGCACGCCTCCCTCAGAACCGGCGGCCATGTGGTGGCTATCCTTGTCATCGAGCTCATCGAGTGCCGGTCTCTCCCGACGGTGACCAGCGGCGATCAACGAGTTGCCGTTGGGCGCACAGGGCCTCAAGGGTAGCAAGCGCCGGACCGGGTCGTCCCCGCTGTTCGGCCAGATTGCTGCCGCCACCGAAGGGCCCGGGCGTCGGGCGCTGGCCGCGGGGGGAGTGCCGACGCGAAACGCCCGCTCCCAGCGGGCGTTTCGTGCACCACGCTCCGGTATGCCGCCGCGCGCCAGCCGCGCCGGCCCGCTCCCCTCGCGGGTCAGTCGTCGGAGCCGACGGGAGCGGGATTGTCGAGGTCGCCGTAGGCGACCGGGTTCTGCGAGCCGTTCTCCAGCGGATCGGGCGAGCCGATGAGCGGGTGCTCGGGCAGGGGGCGGCCGAGGATGGCGATCCGCTCGCCGTGCAGGGTGATGCCGTCGATGGTGCCGACCATCCGGACCAGCCCGGCGTTGGCGATGAGCAGCAGCTGGCTGTCGATGACCCGGGCCGCCTGCATCCGCCACACGCCCCGCCCGCGCAGCCACACCTCGGCCGGCGTGAGCCCGTCGCGATAGCCGACCCGCTCGCGCCCGAGGGCGTCACCGCTGACCGCCGGGATGTCCGGCCCGAGCCGCACCCGCACCGCGCGCGACCCCTCGCGGATCGGGTCGGGGAACGTTACGCCGAGCCGCTCGAGCACGGCCCGCTCGGCGTCCTTCTTGGTCTGCGCCGACGACGCGAGGACGCTGGCGATCATCGCCTGGTGCTGCCCGTCGAGGGCCTCCCACCGCTCGCCGAAGGTGTCCGGGCCGTCGCTGCCCTCGGGCCGATGCCCGCCGATGTCGGCGCAGATGCCGAGGAAGGCGCGCTCGGTCGCCGACCAGGAGCCCTCCTGCGCGACCGCGGCGATCCCGGACCAGTCGACCTTCGGCGCGTCCGCGCTGGTGTCGACGTATGCCGCGAGGCGGGTCAGCAGGGACGGTGAGCTGGTGAGCAGGGCCAGGGCGTCGTCCTCGGCCTGGGAGCCCAGCTGGGACCCGACCTGGGAGCGCGCTGCCGTCATGACTCCACTGTAACCCGACCTAGGCCCAAGTACCTAGACAATTGGCAAAGTATCCCCTACTGTCGGATCCATACGCTCATCCCTCCGAGAGGATGGGCTCGACACGGAGTGAGGGCCTGGATGGACTTCCGGGAACAGCTGGCGAAGCTCGACGGGCTGGACGTCTCCGGCCTCTACCAGCAGGACTTCCTGCTCACCTGGGACAAGACCGAGGACGAGATCCGCGCCGTGCTCGCGGTCGCCGATGCGCTGCGCTCCCTGCGCGAGTCGGGCCGGAGCGCCCGGATCTTCGACTCCGGGCTGGCCATCTCGCTGTTCCGCGACAACTCGACCCGCACCCGCTTCTCCTTCGCCTCCGCGGTCAACCTGCTCGGCCTCGAGCTGATGGACTTCGACGAGGGCAAGAGCCAGGTCGCGCACGGCGAGACGGTCCGCGAGACGGCGAACATGATCTCCTTCATGGCCGACGTCGTCGGCATCCGCGACGACATGTACATCGGCAAGGGCCACACCTACATGGCCGACTTCGCCCGCTACGTCGACGAGGGCTATCGCGCCGGCGTCCTCGAGCAGCGCCCGACGATGGTCAACCTGCAGTGCGACCTCGACCACCCCACCCAGTCGACCGCCGACCTGCTGCACCTCATCCACGAGTTCGGCGGCCTGGACAACCTGCGCGGCAAGAAGCTCGCGATGACCTGGGCCTACTCCCCCAGCTACGGCAAGCCGCTCTCGGTGCCCCAGGGCATGATCGGCCTGATGACCCGCTTCGGGATGGACGTCACGCTCGCCCACCCCGAGGGCTATGACGTCATGGAGCTCACCCGCGACGTCGCCGCCCGCAACGCCGCCGCCTCCGGCGGCTCCTTCCGGGTGACGAACTCGATGGACGAGGCCTTCGAGGGTGCCGACATCGTCTGCCCCAAGAGCTGGGCCCCGTATGCCGCGATGGAGGAGCGCACCGAGCTCTACGGCAACGGCGACACCGCCGGCATCAAGGAGCTCGAGGGCCGGCTGCTCGCCCAGAACGCCCAGCACAAGGACTGGACGACCACCGAGGCCAAGATGGCGCTGACCCGCGGCGGACACGGCGGCCAGGCCCTCTACATGCACCCGCTGCCGGCCGACATCTCCGGCACGAGCTGCGCCGAGGGCGAGGTCGAGACCTCGGTCTTCGACCGCTACCGCGACCCGATGTACAAGCAGGCCAGCAACAAGCCCTACTCGATCGCCTCGATGATTTTCCTGCAGAAGGTCACCGACCCGATCGCCAAGCTGCAGCAGCTGTGGGACGCCGACACGCGGCGCTGGCAGAGCTGAGCGGCATACCCAAAAGCATTGTCTGACACCGCAATCCCCATCCAGAGACGTCAGGAGAACACCCCCATGGCCACCATCGCCGACATCGACTACGACCGGGTCAAGCAGGTCGCGGAGGGCTACCGCGCCGACATGAGCGCCTTCCTGCGCGCGCTCATCCTCAACAAGGGCACGAGCTGCCAGGAGGAGGCCAAGGCCCGGCTCATCGTCGCCGAGATGGACAAGCTCGGCTACACCAAGACCCGGATCGACGGCCTCGGCAGCGCGATCGGCTACATGGGCGACGGCCCGACCCTGATCGCCTTCGACGGGCACATCGACACCGTCGGCGTCGGCAACATCGACAACTGGGACTTCGACCCCTTCGAGGGCATGGAGGACGACGTCGTCATCGGCGGGCGCGGTGGCTCCGACCAGCTCGGCGGTGTCGTGTCGGCGGTCTACGGCGGCGCGATCGCCCGCGACCTCGGCCTGCTCGACGAGCGCTTCACCTACCTCGTCACCGGGACCGTTCAAGAGGAGGACTGCGACGGGCTGTGCTGGCTCTACCTCATCGAGGAGGAGGGCGTGAAGCCGGAGTTCGTCGTCTCCACCGAGTCGACCGACAACGCGATCTACCGCGGCCACCGCGGCCGGATGGAGATCCGGGTCGAGGTGACCGGCGTCTCCTGCCACGGCTCGGCCCCCGAGCGCGGCGACAACGCGATCTACAAGATGGCCGACATCCTGCTCGAGGTCCGCGACCTCAACGACAAGCTCAAGGTCGACGACTTCCTCGGCAAGGGCACCGTCACGACGTCGGAGATCTTCTTCACCTCGCCATCGCGCTGCGCGGTCGCCGACTCGTGCGCGATCTCGCTGGACCGCCGGCTCACCTGGGGCGAGACCTGGGAGAGCGCGATCGCCGAGGTCGAGGCGCTGCCGTCGGTGCAGCGGCACGGCGCCAAGGTGTCGATGTACCACTACGACGCCACCGCGTGGACCGGCAAGCAGTACGGCCAGGAGTGCTTCTTCCCGACCTGGGTCAACGACGAGTCCGACTCGCACGTGGCCGCGCTCATCGAGGCCCACCGCGGTCTCTACGGCGAGCCGAAGGTCGACAAGTGGACCTTCTCGACCAACCTCGTCGCCACCGCCGGCCGGCACGGCATCCCCGGAGTCGGCTACGGCCCGGGCAAGGAGGCCCAGGCGCACGCCCCGAACGAGCTGCAGTGGAAGGACGACCTGGTGCGCTGCGCGGCGCTGTATGCCGTCGTGCCCACCATCTACTGCGAGCGCACCCAGGGCTGAGCGATGGCGCGCATCCTGGTCTCCCTCGGTGGCAATGCGCTCGGGACGGACTTCGACGAGCTCGTCGAGACCGTCGGGGTCGTCGCCAAGCCGATCGTCGGGCTGCTCGGCGACGGCCATGAGATCGTCGTGTGCCACGGCAACGGCCCCCAGGTCGGGATGATCAAGTCCTCGATCGACCGAGGCAAGGCCGACTACCACCACCCGCTCATGCCACTGTCCGAGGCAGTGGCGATGAGCCAGGCCTACATCGGCTACCACCTGCAGAACGCCATCGAGAACCAGCTGCACGCGCAGGGCCGGGACATCACCAAGTCGGTGTGCACGGTCATCACCCGGGTGCAGGTGGACCCCGCCGACCCGGGCTTCGCCCGGCCCACCAAGCCGATCGGCGCCTTCTTCACCAAGGAGGAGGCCGAGGGGCTTCGGGCGGCCGGCAAGGTGATGATCGAGGACGCCGGGCGGGGCTATCGCGAGGTGGTCGCGTCACCGCTACCGCAGGACATCCTCGAGAAGGACGCGATCATCGACATGATCGACAGCGGGCATCTGGTCATCGCCGGCGGCGGTGGCGGGATCCCGATCGTCTTCCGGGACAACTGGTATCGCGCCATCGACGCGGTCATCGACAAGGACTGGGTGTCGGTCATGCTCGCCGCCGACGCGGCCTGCGAGGCGCTCGTCATCCTCACCGGGGTCGAGAAGGTCGCGATCCACTTCAACACCCCGCAGCAGCGCGACCTCGACGAGATCACCCTCGCCGAGGCGCGGAAGTACATCGAGCAGGGCCAGTTCCCCGAGGGGTCGATGCTGCCGAAGATCCAGGCCGCCATGCGCTTCGTCGAGTCCGGCCCGGACCGGCGCACCCTCATCACCTCGCTCGACAAGCTCGTCGAGGGCTTGCGCGGCGAGACCGGCACCTGGGTCGTGCCCTGACCGAGCAGCGCCGGCCTGATCACCGAACCACACGGCATACCAACGAGATGGGAAGAACGAACGTGAGTGACACGCTGCACGCGGCCCTCGAGGACCAGTTCGGGCTCGCCGACCGGATCGTCGACGAGGCGACGCTGCAGGCGAGCGTCGAGCGCTTCCGGGAGCGCGGCATCGTGCTGCCGACCTTCGCCGAGCTCGCCGACCCCTCGCGCATCCCCGCCGACCGGGCCGGCGACGCCGACCCGCAGGGGCCGGACGCGCGCAACCTGTGGCGGGTGCACTGGTTCAACGACAAGGACGGCAACCGGGTCGACGTGCCCGAGCACGTCGTGCTGCCGACCGAGCTCACCGGCATCGCCAGCCCGGTCGTCGTCGTCTTCGGCAACCGCTTCCCGATGATCACGGCGCACAAGGTGCTCGCGGCATACGCCTGTCTCGCACCGCGACTGGTGACCGGACAGTTCGACCCGACCCGGCACCGCGCGATCTGGCCGTCGACCGGCAACTACGCGCGCGGCGGCGTCGCGATCAGCCGGATCATGGGCTGCCGCGGCGTCGCGATCCTGCCGGCCGGGATGAGCCAGGAGCGCTTCGACTGGCTGGACCGCTGGTGCGAGAACCCCGCCGACGACGTCATCAAGACGCCGGGCACGGAGAGCAACGTCAAGGAGATCTACGACGCGTGCAACGAGCTGGCCAAGGACAAGGGCAACTTCGTCTTCAACCAGTTCGCCGAGTTCGGCAACCACCTCGCGCACTACACGGTGACCGGCGCGGCGCTCGCCGCGGTCTTCGAGCACGTCAAGACCGGCAGCGGGCGTGACCTGCACCTGGCCCTCATGACGAGTGCGACCGGCTCGGCCGGCACCATCGCGGCCGGGGAGTACCTCAAGGACCGCTACGGCACCAAGGTGCTGGCGGCCGAGGCGCTGGAGTGTCCGACGTTGCTGGAGAACGGCTTCGGCGAGCACAACATCCAGGGCATCGGCGACAAGCACGTTCCGCTCATCCACAACATCATGAACCACGACCTCGTCGCAGCGATCAGCGACCAGGCCACCGACCACCTCGAGGTGCTCTTCACGACCGAGGTCGGCAAGCGCTACCTCGCCGGCAAGGGCGTGCCCACCGAGGTCGTCGAGGCGCTCGTCGACTTCGGGCTGTCCTCGATCTGCAACGTGCTCGCCGGCATCTCGGCGGCCAAGGTGCTCGACCTCGGGCCTGACGACGTCATCGTCACGGTCGCGACCGACGGCTCGCAGATGTACCCCTCGGAGATCGCCAAGATCACCGCGCGCGACTTCGGTGGCGAGTTCACCGAGCTCGACGCGGCCGAGGTGTGGGGCCGGCACCTCGCCAACGTGCCCACCTCGGCAACCCTCGAGCTCACCGAGAAGGACCGCAACCGGATCTTCAACCTCGGCTACTACACCTGGGTCGAGCAGCAGGGCACGCCCTTCGAGCTGTTCGAGCAGCGCCGCTCGCAGGACTTCTGGCGCGGGCTGCGCGGCTACGTCGAGCGCTGGGACGCGATGATCGCGGACTTCAACGCTCGGGTCGCCGGGTCGTGAGCGCAGGCTCCACAGCGGCGGGTATGCCGCGCCGCGGCCTGGTCGCGGGCTATCGCTGCGCGACGTGCGGCACTGAGGTCGGCATCGACACGGTGCACCCGTGGCGCTGCCCGGGGGCCCCGGCCGGTGACCACCACCACGTGCTGCACCCGGTCGTCGTCGGGCCGGACCCGGAGCTCCTCGACGACCCGAATCCCTTTGTCCGCTATGGTCGCTCGCTCGCGTGGTGGGCCTTCGCCCGGGCGCAGGGGATGAGTGACGAGGCGTGCGTCGAGCTGACCCGGCAGATCGCGGCCGGCTTCCACGTGACCCCGTTCGGGCGGCACGCGACGCTGGCCGAGCGGCTCGGCGTCGCGGCGGATCAGGTGTGGGTCAAGGACGAGACCGGGCAGGTCGGCGGCAGCCACAAGGCGCGGCACCTCGTCGGGATCCTGCTGCACCTGCGGGCGGCCGAGCTGCTCGGGCTGACGTCGGCCGAGCGGCCGCCGCTGGCGATCGCGTCATGCGGCAACGCTGCGATCGCGGCCTCGACGCTGGCTCAGCGGGTCGGCTGGCCGATCGACGTCTTCGTGCCCGACTCGGTGAGCGACGCGGTGGCCGGGGTGCTCGAGTCGCTGGGGGCGCGGCTGCATCGCTGTGCCCGGCAGCCGGGGCAGGTCGGGGATCCCGCGTTGCACGAGTTCCGGGCGGCGGTCGAGCGAGGCGCGATCCCGTTCAGCGTGCAGGGGCCGGAGAACGGGCTGTGCCTCGACGGCGGCCGCACCCTGGGCTGGGAGCTGCGCGAGGGGCTGGACGCGGCCGACGCGGCGGCGAGCGGCGCGGCGGCGAGCGCCAACGAGGCGCATGGTGACGCGCCTGCGAGCGGGCGGCATACCCGAGTCGTGGTGCAGGTCGGCGGCGGAGCGTTGGCGGCGTGCGTCGGGTGGGGCCTGGGCCCCGAGGTGCGCGTCGACCTCGTGCAGACCGAGGGCGGGGCCCCGTTGGCCCGGGCCTGGGAGCGCGCCGGCGACCTCGCGGACGCCGAGCTGGGGCAGCACTGGGACGAGCTGATGACCGCCTGGGACAACCCGCACTCGCTCGCCGACGGCATCCTCGACGACGAGACCTACGACTGGCAGGCCGACGTTCAGGTCATGCGGGCCAGCGGCGGACGGCCGGTGGTGGCTCCGGAGGAGGCGGTCGTCGCGGCATACCGGCTGGCCAGCGAGCTCGGAGCGGGCGTGAGCCCGACCGGCTCAGCAGGGCTGGCGGCGCTGCTTGCCCCGACGCCCGGGGCCGGTGTGGCCGGGGACGAGCGGGCCGTCGTGCTGTTCACCGGGGTTGCGCGCTAACTGCAGGCGACCGGAAGTCCACACTGGACGGACTTCCTGCCGGTATGCCGGGCGCCGGGCGACCGGAAGTCGACACTCGACGGACTTCCTGCCGGTTTGCCGCGCCCGCCCGGCCCGCACATACCCGGCCCGCACATGCCCGGCCCGCGGGTCGGCCCGCGCGCCACCGCGCGGGACAGTCGTCGGCGCCGGCGGGAGCGGGATTGTCGAGTTCGCCGTAGGCGACAGGGGGTGGTCGCGCGAGTACGCGGTGGTGGAGGGGCCCACCAGTGCGAGTGGTGGAGGGGCCCACCAGTGCGTATCGGCGCGACACCCCCGCACCACCTGGGATGGCCCACAGCCGACTCGTCGACGAGGTGCCGCGCACCCTGCCCGCGAGCCGGTCCGGGCGCGGCCTACCCCGCCGGGTGGACCTGCACACCGTCGATCCAGACACCGGCGATGTCGGCGGGGGTGGCCAGGGTGAACAGGCGGGCGATCGCGTCAGCCTCGCTCTCGGTATGCCGCCACGGCACCTCGAGCGGGCTGCCGGGCGCCGGGCGCAGCCACACGGAATCGAAGCGCCGGCCGACCGACAGAGCTCCCACCTCGGGCAGGTCGAGGGCCGCGGCACCTGCGCCGGTGGCCAGCCACAGCAGCTCGGCCGGTCCGAGTCGCACACCGCGTTCGCCGAGCAGCTGCTGGACGAAGAAGGCCTGCAGCCCCTCGCGGAGCAGGCTGAGCGAGGTCCCCCCGGCAACGTCGGTGCCGAGGGCCACCCGGATGCCGTGGTCGAGGTGCCGTCGCAGCGGGAAGCTGCCACTGCCCAGGCCGCTGTTGCTGCTCGGGCAGTGCGCGATCGCGGTGTCCCGCTCGGCCAGCCGGGCCAGCTCGGCGTCGCTGGGGTGCACGTTGTGGGCAAGCACGGTGCGCGGGCTGAGGAGCCGGTGCCGCTCGTAGGTCTCGACGTAGCTCGTGCCGAAGCGCTCGGTCACGGCGCGGATCTCGGCGTCGTTCTCGTTGACGTGCGAGGTGACGAAGGCTCCCGGAACAGCAGCCGCGACGTCGCCGCAGACCTCGAGCATCGCCTCGGTGCAGGAGTGGCTGAACCTTGGGGTGACGGCATAGCGCAGCCGCGACCGCCCGTGGCCAGGCAGCTGACCCTGCCCAGCCAGCTGACCCTGCGCCCGATCCTGGCCGGCCGCAGCCTTACCCTGCCCGGCGAACCGTCCCTGGCCGTGCCACCGGCCGGCTACCGCAAGACTGCCGGTCCGCGCCTGCTCCGGCGTGACGAGCAGGTCCTCGCGCAAGGCGAGATCGCTGACCACGACGCCCGCGGTGAGCCGGAACCCCGCACCGTCCGCCGTGGCGAAGAGCTCGTCGACGGCGGCCGGGAAGTGCGACCCGAAGACCAGCGCGCTCGTCGTCCCGGCGCGCAGCAGGCCGTCGATCAGCTCGCCGGCCACGGCTCGCGCGTATGCCGCGTCGGCCAGTCGCGCCTCCTCCGGCAGGGCGAGCTGGTCGAGCCACTCGAGCAGCGGGATGCCGAGACCACCGGCGATCCGCACCTGCGGAAAGTGCACATGGGTGTCGACGAACCCAGGCACGACGACCCCGCCGCGCAGGTCGAGCACCGGCTCATCCGGCCAATCCCGCTGCAGCGCAGCGAAGCCGCCACGGGCGACGATCTCGCCGCCCAGCACGACCAGCCCACCATCGGTCTCCGTGCGCAGGGCGCCGCCCCGGAAGGGGTCGTCGGGCACGTCGGCGAGGAAGCCGCGGACGAGGGTCATGGGCGGTGCAGCTCCGTCGCGTCGCGGTCGCTCGCCTGCGCGGCGAGGCGGCGGACCAGGTCGGTCGCGACCGCCAGCGCGATCGCCGCCGGCTCCTTGCCGGGCACCGTGGGGTCGCCGATCGGGGTGGTGATCCGGGCCGTCGTGGCCGGGTCGTGCCCCCACTCGCGCAGCGCCTTCTCGATCCGCCGCCACTTGGCGCTGGAGCCGATCAGGCCGATCGAGGCGAAGCTCTCCCGGCGCAGCGCCGCGTCGCACACGGCAGCGTCCTCGCCGTGATCGTGGGTCATCACGACGAGGTGAGTGCCCGCCGGCAGCTCAGCAAGCACCGGCTCCGGCCACGGCGCGAGATGCCAGTGCACCCGGGCCAGAGCGTCGTCGATCGCGGGCAAGGCTGCGGCCGAGGCGAACTCGGGCCGGCCGTCGATGAGATGCAGCTCGAGGTCGTGCCGGGCGAGGATCCGCGCGAGCTCGCGCCCGACATGCCCCATGCCGACGATCGCCACCGACCCGATCACGGGCAGCACCTCCAAGAGCACGCTCGTCACCCCGCCGCAGCACTGCCGACCGAAGGGGGCATCGGCGTGCTCGTTGAGCTCCTGGCTCAACGTCTCGACCGTCCCCCCACCCGACGACGCGCCCTCTGCCAGCAGCTCGCGGGCTCGGCGCACCGCGACCGCCTCGAGGTTGCCGCCGCCGATGCTGCCCCACTGGGCGTCGGCGGTGACGACGAGCTTGGCACCCGGCTGACGCGGCGCGTGCCCTCGCACGGAGGTGAGGGTGACGAGCACCCCCGGCTCGCGCCGCTCGCGCAGCTGCTGCACCGCGTCGACCCAGTTCATGCCGGGCGCACCTCGATCACGGCTGCCCGCCCCTGGCCCGCTCGACCGCCCAGAAGACGGCCTCCGGCGTCGCCGGCACGGGCAGCTCGACGGTGGTGCCGGCCGGCCCGAAGGCGGCCACCGCCTCGCGGATCGCCTCGCGCACCGACATCGCCAACATGAGCGGCGGCTCGCCGACCGCCTTGCTGCCGTAGACGACTCCCTCCTCGGTGGCGTCCTGCAGCAAGGCGACGGTGAGCTGCGGCGGTGGGTCGCCGATGCTCGGCAGCTTGTAGGTGCTCGCCGCGTTGGTCAGCAGCCGGCCCCGGCCGGGACCGTCGGACTCGTCCCAGCGCAGCTCCTCGATGGTCATCCAGCCGGCGCCCTGGACGAAGCCGCCCTCGATCTGCCCGAGATCGACGAGCGGGGACAGGCTGTCGCCGACGTCGTAGACGATGTCGGTGCGGCGCAGCACCGGCGTGCCGGTGAAGCCGTCGACCTCGACCTCGCTGGCGGCAGCGGCATACACGAAGTACTTGAACGGCTCGCCGTGCACGGCGACCGGGTCCCAGTGCAGCCCCTCGGTGCGATAGAAGCCCATCGCAGAGAGCTGGACCCGTTGGAAATAGGCCATGTTGACCAGCTCGGCCCAGGAGATCGGCGGCGTCACCGAGCCCTCGGCACTCACCTGCCCGTCGTGGATGCGCACCGAGTCGGTCGGCATGCCGAAGTGCTTCGCGGCGACCTCGACGAGCCGCTCGCGGATCTGCTCGCAGGCGATGCGGGTCGCCGCGCCGTTGAGGTCGGTGCCCGAGCTGGCTGCTGTCGCAGACGTGTTCGGCACCTTGTCGGTCCGGGTCGGCGCGATCCGCACCGACGACAGCGGCACCCCGAGCGCACTGGCCGCGATCTGGGCGACCTTGGTGTGCAGGCCCTGGCCCATCTCCGTGCCGCCGTGGCTCACCAGCACCGAGCCGTCGGTGTAGACGAGCACGAGCGAGCCGGCCTGGTTGAAGGCGGTGAGGTTGAACGAGATGCCGAACTTCACCGGCGTCACCGCCAGCCCGCGCTTGGTATGCCGCTGGGTCGCGTTCCACTCGGCGATCTCGGCCCGCCGTCGGCTCACCTCGGCCGAGGTGAGCAGCTCGTCCCACAGCCGCGGCATCCGCTCCGCGTGGCGCACCGGCTGCCCGTAGGGCGTCGTCTGCCCGGCGGCGTAGAAGTTGCGGGAGCGGATCGTCACGACATCGAGGCCGAGGGCCGGGGCCGCCCGGCTGAGGATGTCCTCGACGACGAGCATCCCCTGCGGGCCGCCGAATCCGCGGAACGCGGTCTGAGAGGTCTTGTGTGTCTTGACGATTCGCCCGTGCACCCGGATGTTCGGGATCCAGTAGGCGTTGTCGATGTGGCACAGGGCGCGGGCGAGCACCGGCTCGGAGAGGTCGAGGCTCCACCCGCCGTCCGCGGTGAGCGTCGCATCGAGCGCGACGAGATGTCCCTCGGCGTCGAAGCCAGCCGTCCACACCCCGAGATAGGGGTGTCGCTTCCCGGACAGCCGCATGTCGAGCGCGCGGTTGAGCCGGACCCGCACCGGCCGCCCGGTGAGCGTCGCCCCGAGCGCCGCGATCGCGGCATACCCGTGCGGCTGCATCTCCTTGCCACCGAAGCCGCCGCCCATCCGCAGGCACTGCACGGTGACCTCGTGCGAGCGGCGCCCGAGCACGTGGGCGACGATCGCCTGGGTCTCGCTCGGGTGCTGCGTGCTGCTGTGCACGAACACCTGGCCGCTCTCGTCGACGAGCGCGATCGAGGCGTGGGTCTCGAGGTAGAAGTGCTCCTGGCCGCCGATCCGGGTCGCGCCGGAGAGCGTGTATGCCGCCCCGTCCAGCGCCGTGTCGACGTCGCCGCGCTCGACGGTGCGCGCCCCGCCCTGGAAGGACCCGGCGGCGATCGCCTCGTCGATGGTGATGAGCGAAGGCAGCGGCTCGGCTTCGACCCGCACCGCGGCAGCCCCCTGGCGGGCGGCCTCGAGCGTCTCGCCGAGCACCCAGACGATCGGCTGACCGTGGAACATCGCCTCGGTCGGGAAGAGCGGCTCGTCGTCCTTGATCCCGGAGTCGTTGTGACCCGGCACGTCGGCGGCTTGCAGCACGCGCACCACGCCCGGCACCGCGAGCGCCGGAGCGATGTCGACGGTCCCGATCCGCGCATGCGCATGCTGGGACTGGGCCGGCCAGGCATGCAGCAGCCCGGGATAGCGACCGGCGAGGTCGTCGGTGTAGTGCGCCAGGCCGGTGACGTGCAGCGCCGCCGACTCGTGCGGAATCGCCTGTCCGACAGCGCTGTCCGGCGGAGGAGGCACGAAGATGCTCATCGCTCACGCTCCTGAGCATTGACCAGCCGGGGCAGCGCGGTGCGCAGCATGGCCTGCCGGTATGCCGCGCTCGCCCGGTGGTCGCTCATCGGCGTACCCTCACCGGCCAGCACCTCGGACGCGGTGTCCACCGTCGTTGCGTCCCAGGGCTTTCCGAGCAGGAAGTCCTCGGTGGCCTTGGCCCGCATCGGGATTGCCGCGACACCGCCGAGCCCGATCCGGGCATGTGCCACAACGCCGTCGCGAACCGCGACGACCATGGCGACGGCGACGCTGGAGATGTCGTCGAGCCGGCGCTTGGCGACCTTGTGGAATGCGGTGACCCCGGCCACCGGAGCGGGGAAGCGGACCGCGACGATGAGCTCGCCCGGGCGACGCACCGTCGTGCGATAGCCGGTGAAGTAGCCGTCGAGCGGCACCTCCCGACGACCCTCAGGACCGGCCAGCTCCACGATCGCGTCGAGGGCGAGCAGGGCAGGGGGCGAGTCGCCGATCGGCGAGCCGGTGCCGAGGTTGCCGCCGATCGTCGCGGCATTGCGGATCAGCCGCGAGGCGAACTGGGGGAAGAGCTGGTCGAGCAGCGGCACCCGCCCGGCGAGCCGGGTCTGCACCTCGGTGAGGCTGAGCGCTGCGCCGATCCGCACGCCCGCGCCACCCTCGGCGAGGTCGACGTCGAGCTCGCGCAGCTCGGCCAGCCGGTCGATCACGACGAGCAGCGGCGGCCGATGCATGGCGAGGTTGACCTGGACGCCGAGGTCGGTGGCGCCGGCGACCAGGACGGCGTCAGGGTGCTCGGCGAGCAGCGCCACCGCGTCGTCGAGCGACGCCGGCCGGACGAACCGGCGCTCCCCCGTTCGCACGTCGACCGGCACCGGCGCGGGCGCCGGCTCGGCCAGCCGGCGGACCAGCGCATCGTCATCGGCGGGAGCGCCGAGCGAGTGCGCCGCGTCGACGATCGGCCGGTAGCCCGTGCAGCGGCACAGGTTGCCGCTCATCGCCTCGATGTCGAACTCGGCGTCGGCCGCGCCCGACCGCCGATAGAACTCGGCGGCCATGCTCGTCACGAATCCCGGTGTGCAGTAACCACATTGCGAGCCGCCGGCCGACGCGAGCGCCTCCTGCACCGGATGCAGGGCACCCGGTCGACCCAGACCCTCGGGGGTGCACACCTGCTGCCCGGCATAGCCGAGGGCCGGCGGCAGGCAGGCGTTGACAGCCACCCACTCGCTGCCCGACGCGCCATCGGCGCGCGGGCGGCATACCAACACGGCGCAGGCACCGCACTCACCCTCGGCGCACCCCTCCTTCGGACCCGTCACACCCGCGTGGCGGATCGCGTCGAGCAGGCTCGCCTCCGGCGGCAGGGTCAACGGCACGGTCCTGCCGTCGAGGAGCAGCTCCGGCTCCATGGACACTCCGATTCCCGTCCACTCCGTCGTCGACGTCTCCTCATCGTAGGTCCGTCGGCGGCCTCCGCGAGGGGAGGTCCTACGTCCCAATCAGGCGGTTCGCGACGCTTCTAGGCTGCGAACCGAGGCTCGGGCACGCCCGGCATCCGCCGCGCACTGTGGCCGGCCACGGACGCAGGAGATTCCATGACCGCTGTCGCACGCGATCCCCAGGTCCACCCGGTCGACGAACGGCTGCCCACCGGCAGATTGGCGACACTCGGGCTGCAGCACGTGCTCGTGATGTATGCCGGTGCCGTCGCCGTCCCGCTCATCGTCGGCGGCGCGCTCAAGCTGACACCTGAGCAGATCGCCATGCTGGTCAGCGCCGACCTCTTCGCCTGCGGCATCGCGACCCTCATCCAGTCGTGGGGGGTGACCCGCTGGTTCGGCATCAAGCTGCCGGTGATGATGGGTGTCACCTTCGCGGCGGTCAGCCCGATGCTCGTCTTCGCCGCCAAGACCCCGGGCGTCGACGGAGCGCGCGGGATCTTCGGCGCGATCATCGGCGCCGGGATCGTCTCGATCCTCATCGCGCCGCTGGTGAGCAAGCTGCTGCGGTTCTTCCCGCCGGTCGTCACCGGGTCGATCATCACCGTCATCGGCGTGACCCTCATGCGGGTCGGCATCCAGTGGGCGATGAACAACCTGCCGGCCGCCTCCGCGCAGACCGTCGACAGCGGCAAGCTCGCCGATGCCGTCGAGAAGGCGCGGACCGCAGCGCAGGGTGGCGCCGTCACCATCCCCAGCGTGCCGATGCAGAACAACCCGCTCTACGGCGACCTCGGCGGACTGGGCGTCTCGGCCTTCGTGCTCATCGTCATCCTGCTGCTCGTGAAGTACGGCAAGGGCTTCATCTCCAACATCGCCGTGCTGCTCGGCATCATCGCCGGCAGCATCCTGGCCGCGGCGCTCGGCAAGATGAGCTTCACCAAGGTCGGCGAGGCGGCCTGGTTCCAGTTCGTCACCCCGTTCGCCTTCGGCGCCCCGACCTTCGACGCCATCATGATCCTCACCATGTCGATCGTCATGATCGTCGTGATGATCGAGTCGACCGGCATGTTCCTCGCGCTGTCGGACATGACCGGCAAGAAGATCGGCCAGCCCGAGCTCGCCGCCGGCCTGCGCACCGACGGCGTGGGCACGCTCATCGGCGGCATCTTCAACACCTTCCCCTACACGAGCTTCTCCCAGAACGTCGGGCTCGTCGGGGTCACCGGCGTGCGCAGCCGGTGGGTCACCATCACCGGCGGCATCATCCTGCTGCTGCTCGGCCTCATCCCGAAGATCGCGGCGCTCGTCGCGGCCATCCCCACCGTCGTGCTCGGCGGCGCGGGCCTGGTGATGTTCGGCATGGTCGCCGCCACCGGCATCCGGATCCTGTCCAACGTCGACTTCAAGACCCACCACAACAGCCTCTACGTCGTGGCTATCTCGATCGGCTTCGGGCTGGTCCCGCTCGTCGCCCCGCGGTGGTCGCAGTGGATGCCGGAGCGGCTCACCCCGCTGCTCGACTCGGGCATCCTGCTCACCGCGATCAGCGCGGTGCTGCTCAACCTCTACTTCAACGGCGCCCACGAGGACACCACGCAGGAGTCCATCGAGGCGGCCAAGGCATCGGAGGCCTGAGCCCGCGACGCACGGTATGCCGCGTTGACGCGGCATACCGTTGACACGGCATACGCGCCGAGGCGCCCTGCCCGAGAGGGAAGGGCGCCTCGGCGCGTGCAGCGGCGGGCTCGACCGGCTCAGTCGGCCAGGTGGAGCACCGCGAAGAGCGCCTCCCGCGCCTGCTCGTAGGACAGCCCGGGCTCGGCGACCAGCCACTGCAGTCCCAAGGTGAGCGTCGCGCCGACCATGCCCGCGGCATACAGCGAGCACTCGGCCCGATGCTGCTCGCCGCGCTCGCGCACGAGGTCGTCGGTGAGTCCCTGCAGCATGCTCTGCCGCCAGGCCAGGGTGGTCTCGCTCCACGAGCGATCGGTGCGGAAGATCTCGTTGACCAGGATGCGCGCGGTGTCGGTGTGCGTGTGCACCTCGCGCAGCACGGTGGCCACGGTCGCCCGGTGCAGCGCGAGCCCGGCCAAGCCGGCCGTCTCGGCCGCGAGCGTGGACGACAGTCGCTCGATCGAGCGCTCCATGAGCGCGTGCACGAGCCCGGCCTTGGAGTCGAAGTTGTAGAACACGCTGCCCTTGGCGGTGCCCGCCCGCTCGGCGATGTCGTCGACGGACGTCGCCGAGACCCCGTATGCCGCGAACAGCTCGGCCGCCGCCGCGAGGATGACGTCGCGCGTCTCCGCACGGCGGGCCGTGCGTCCGTCGACCTTGGTGCCGGCCATCGATCAGATCTCCAGGACTGGGTGCAGTCGGCTCATCGTCCACACCCGCTTGCGAGCGCTGGCGATCGAGGTGAGCGCGAGGGACACGACGAAGATAGCCCCCAGGATGGCCGTGGCCGTCCAGAACCTCGCGTCGAGCTCGCCGGTCAGCGTCGCCCGCAGGCCCTCGACCACGTAGGTCACCGGCATCCACGGGCTGACCGCCTGGAAGAAGGCGGGCTCGGTCTCGACCGGGTAGGTCCCGCCTGCCGAGGCCAGCTGGACCATGAGCAGCGCGATGATGACGACCTTGCCCACGGCCGGTCCCAGGGTCACCTGGAAGAGCTGCTGCAGGGCGAAGAACGATGCCGCGGCGAGATAGGCGAACAGGATCGTCGCGATGACGTGCTGCGGGTCCAAGCCGACGGCGAAGTGCATCACCGTGAGCATGACAAAGACCTGGCCGGCGGCGATGAGCAGGGCGGAGTTGAGCGAGCCCCAGGCCATCCGGAAGCCGTTGACCGAGGTCATCAGCGCCCGACTGGACAGCGGCCGCAGCAGCAGCCAGGTGACCAGCGCTCCGACCCACAGGCCGAGGGCGATGAAGAAGGGGGCGAAGCCCTCACCCCACGACTCGGCCTGGTGCACGGAGCTCGACGCGAGCCGGACCGGGCTGGCGATGGCCTCGGCGCGCGCGTCGAGCACCTGGGTCGAGTCGGCCGCGATCGCGGCCTGGCCGTCGGCCAGACCGGTGGCCAGCTGGTCGGCGCCGCCGCGCAGCCGGTCGATCCCGTCGGCGAGCGCGGGGGCGTTCGCCGCCAGCTCGCTCGTGCCGCCGTGCAGGGCCGAGCTGCCCTCGCTGAGCTGGGTTGCGCCCTGGGCGAGCGAGTGCAGGCCCGACGCGAGCGACGGCATCCGGCTCTGCAGGGTGGCCACGCCGGCATCGAGACGGCCGGCTCCGGCGGCGAGCTGGTCGATGCCGGTGGTGAGCGCCGGGATGCCGGTGCTCGCCTGCGTGCTCAGCTGGGCGAGACCGTCGGCCAGCCGGCGGGATCCGGCGGCGAACTGCTGGACCTGGGGAGTGGCGGCGGAGAGCTGGGTTGCTCCGGCCTCGAGCTGGGCGGCGCCGGTGGTCAGCTGCTGGGCCGCGGCCGTGAGGTCGGCCGCCCCGGTGGTCAGTGCGGCGGACGCGGCGGCGAGCTGGTCCAGGCCGGTCTTGACCTGGCCCGCACCCGCGCTCACCGCGGTCGCTCCCTGGTAGGTCGTGTCGAGCGTGCTCCCGGCCTTGGCCAGCAGCGCGTCGGCGTCGGCGGTGCGACCTTCGGTGAGCAGAGCGCGGGCTTGCGCGACGAGGGTGCGTGACGCGTCGACGCCACTCGCCGTCGAGCTCGCCCCGCTGGCGACCTGCGCGCTGCCCCTGCTCAGCGGCGTGACCGCGGCAGAGGTCTGGTTGGCGAAGGTCGTGGCCCCGCCGGCGAACGACGTCGCCGCCTTGGCGTATGCCGTGCCGCCGGCAGCCAGCGTCCGGGCGCCGGTGGCGAGTCGATCCATCGAGGCCGCCAGCCGCTCCGCGCCATCGGCGAGGGCGGGGGCGCCGGTCGACGGGTCAGCGGTAGCGGCGAGCGCCTGCTGCAGCTGGGTGAGCGCCGGCTCCTTCGCGCGGAGCTGGGCCAGGCCGGCGGAGAGCTGACTCGAGCCGGAGCGCAGCTGGTCGATCCCCGCCGTCAGCTCCGGCACGGCGCCGGCTGCGGTCGCGGTGCCGGAGCGCAGCGCCTTCGCGCCGGACTGGAGGCGCGCGGAGCCGGACTCGAGCTGGGCGGCCCCGGCGGCGATCCGGTCGGCGCCGGTGCCGGCGGTGGTCAGCCCGTCGGTGAGCTGGATGGCGCCGTCCTTGGCATTGCCCATGCCGGAACGGACCTGGGACAGTCCCACGAGGACCCGGTTGACGGCGGTGCTGCCAATCTCGTCGGAGACGGCCTGCCGGATCTGGGTCATCGCCGAGCGGCCGAGCGTCGAGGCGAGGAAGGAGTTGGCGTCGTCGTACGTCACCTCGAGCTGGGCTGGGCTTGGTGACGGGCCACCGAGCGAGACGACGTTGGTGGAGAAGTCCGCGGGGATGGTGACCGAGAAGTAGTAGTCCCCGCGCGCGACGCCGTCGCGTGCCGTCGCACTGTCGACGAGGCGCCAGTCCAAGGAGTCGGTGTGCGTGAGACGGTCGACGATCCGGTCTCCCGCGGCGATCGTCACGCCGTCCGAGGTCGCCGGGTGGTCCTCGTTGACGAGGGCCACCGGCAGGTTGTGCATCCGGGCCGTCGGGTCCCAGAACGCCCAGACGTACATGGCGCCGTAGAGGAGCGGGATGAGCAGCATGACGGCGATCGCGGCGCGGGTCAGCCGATGGCGCAGGAAGCGCTTGAGCTCGGTGCCGTGCGAGGTCCAGGCGAACATGATGAGGTCCTTGCGAGTGGGTTGGTAGGGGGTCAGCTCTGCGCGGCGAGAGCGAGGTGCAGGGGAGCGCGCCGCCAGGCGGGCCGGGTCAGCTCGTCCGTGGAGCTGGCTGCCGCGATGACCGTGACCCCGCGCTCGGCGAGGGTCTCGAGCCGCTCCCAGACGACGTCGCGGTTGTGCGGGTCGTGCAGCTGGTCCACGTCGTCGATGACGATGAGGCGGGGGTCCGAGAGCATCGCCAGCGCGATCCGCAGCAGGAGGTTGGACAGCTCGTCGAGCTCGTGCACGACGGCTCGGCGGTCCGGGATGGGCAGGTCGCCGAAGACCGGCTCACACACGTCCGCCACGACCTGCTGGGACGGCCGGCGGACGATCCGCCAGCCGCGGGCCAGCCAGGCCTGCCGCTCCCGGATGCAGGCCCCGACGGAGACCTCGGCGTCGAGGTCGTCCAGCCCGTGGATGCCGATCGCCGAGCTGGCCAGCTGGACGGCCCTCGCTTCGCGTGGCAGGTGGTGTCCGAGCACGGTCAACGTGCCGTCCTTGGCCGGCCGGAGCCGCCCGGCGAGGGTGAGCAGCAGTGCCGTCCGTCCGGATCCGGCACGGCCGGTGACGACCGTGACAGTGCCGGGGCGGATCGAGAGATCGAGGGGGCCGTAGACCCGGCCCCGCGCCGCGTCGAGGTGCAGGTGGCTGGCAGCGACAGCTTCGGTGCGCATGGTCCAATGATATTGAACTGACTGGTCAGTTTACAAACTGACCCCTTGCGCTGCAGTCGCTGAAGGACCTCAGGGCTCGATCGGTCGCCCCTGCAGCACGCCTCGGAGGTAGACGCTCACGCGGGACGACGGCGAGGCGACGTGGTCGGGGTGGACCACCGTGGTCTGGGCCTGGAGGCAGAGCCAGCGCCGGCCCGAGCGCACGTAGGTATCGGTGTACATCGTCGCGCGCTCCATGGGGATGCCGTCGCGAACCACGGTGAACACGTTGGTGGCACGCACCAGGGCGATCGGTCCGTGAACGCCGATGACCTCCCCGCGGGTCTCCCAGGAGGGAATGACATCGGGGTCGAAGCCAGCGGCCCACTGACGCAGGTATGCCGCGCGACTCAGGACGGATCCGTCGCTCTGGATCGCGCAGAACTCCGGATGGAGCAGGGCGTCGTGGGATGCCACGTCATTGGTCACGAAGTTGTGGATGAACCGGGCGTTGATGGCCCGCAGCTCGCCCACAGCATCCGCGTCGCCGGCTCGCTGTGCAGCGCGCGGATCGGCGGGTTGGTTTGACGGACTGGGGGTGTGTGGCTTCGACACGGGCGGGCCTCCTGTCGTTGGCGGGGTCGCAGCGACGGTGCCAGCACCACCTGACACGCATCTGTCACCTCACCGTAGTCAACCTCGTTGACAATCTCCGAGGCCTACGGCATCCTCGGTTCGTCAGTGTGGTTGACGAAAGGATCGATGATGGGCGTCATCAAGAGGCCGCAAACACCCACCCACGACCTGGGGGGCACCCGATTCACCTCTCTCGCAACGCCGAGCACAGGGACGACCGACACGTCCGTGTGGCAGGTCGAGATCGAGGCAGGCGTGCCGGCCCAGCCGCATCGGCTGACCCGCGAGGAGGTGTTCATCGTCCTCGGAGGGACCGCGCGAGTCACCTTGGCCGGTCAGCTCCTCCAGGCCGACCCGGGCGACGCCATCGTCGTGCCGCCGCATGCGGACTTCGGCATCGAGAGTGCGTCGGATTCCCCCCTCACCCTGCTGTGCTGTCTGCCAGTGGGGGGTCAGGCAGTCGTCGAGGGGTCCGCGTTCACGCCCCCCTGGGCCCAGTGAGCGCGCGCGAGGCCCCCGCCGTCCCTCTGGCGCGGCTGCTGCTCATGGCCGGCCGGTCGATGGTCGATGAGCTCCATGTGCGCTTGCGGGCGGCCGGTTGGCATGACATCCGACCCGCGTACGGGTTCGTGCTCGTCGCCCTCAAGGACCGTGAGCTCACCACCACGGCGCTCGCCACCGAGCTGACCGTCACCAAGCAGGCCGCGTCCAAGCTCGTCGACGCCATGGTCGCCGCAGACCTCGTCGACCGGACGACCGACCCCGATGATGCCCGTGCTCGGAGGCTGCGGCTCTCGGCGCGGGGTCGTCGGCTCCTCGACGTCGTCGAGGGGATCTACACCGAGCTCGAGGCCGAGTGGGCAGCGATCATCGGCGACCGCCAGCTGCGCGAGACCTCTCGCCGCTTGGCGCGCGTGCTGGTCGCCGTCCATCACGGGAAGCTGCCGCCCGTGCGGCCGTGATGCCAGGAGCACCGCGGCCGGTCTCGGAACCTGTGCCAAAATCATTGGGATGGAACGTGATTCCGGTGACCCTTCGCTGAGCATGGCAGAGCTGAGGGCGGTCGCGGGGTATGCCGCGGCATGCGCCGAGCCGGCGCAGGTGCTCGTGGGCCGAGCCGATCAGACGGAGACCCGACCGGCGGCGGCGATCGCGGCGGCCAGGGCGTTCGCCGAGGGCGCCCCGCGCTCGCGGCTCCAGCGGCTAACGGCGGTCGAGGCCAACCGGGCGGCCAGCGAGCTGGGCGACCCGGCCGCCGCGCAGGCGGCGCGGGCCGCGGGAGCCGCGGCCGCGGCGGCATACTTGCATCCGCTGGCGAAGGCGAGCCAGGTGGGGCACATCCTCGGGGCGGCCGCGCATGCCGCCCACGCCGTCGAGCTGGCGCGCGGCGGCGATCGGGTGGTCGCCGAGTATGCGATCACGGCGTCGGCGACCCGCGCCTCGGCGATGCTGCGCGAGGTGCTTGGGCGCTATCCGCGGGCGGTCGGCGGACGCACGCGGGTCGCCGAGCTCACCGTGCAGCTCGATCGGCTGCTGCGCGACCCAGCGCCCGCACCGCGGGTGGTCGACGACCCGGGACCGTTCTTCCACGGGACGCGAGCCGACCTGCGACCCGGCGAGCTCATCACGCCCGGGCACCTCACGAACTACGGGTCAGGGCTGCCGTCGCGGCACGTCTACGTCACGGCGAGCGAGACTGGCGCGCCGCTCGCGGCCGCCCTCGCCCGTGGCGACGGGCCGCCCCGGGTCTATCGGGTCGAGCCGCTCGGGCCGCTCGAGGACGACCCCAACGTCACCGACAAGCGCTTGCCCGGCAACCCGACCCGCTCCTATCGCACTCGGGAGGGGGTGTGCGTCGTCGAGGAGGTGCACGGCTGGTCGCCCGTCGACGACAGCGTCGTCGCCCGGATGCGCGCGGCCACTGCCGAGCTCGCCGAGCTGGGCATCCGGGCGATGGATTGAGCCGATCGAGCCGTCACCGGAAGCAGTGGAAGAGGCTGCCGGCGTAGGCCGCGTCGAGGTGCTCCTTGCTGTCGACCTCGATGTGGATCGCGGTGCGATGCAGGCGGGCGAACTCGTCGTGGCGACGCGCGGCGGCATACCAGAGGTCGGCCCAGCGCTCGCGCTCGGATGAGTCGCGCAGCGCGGCTGCCTGAGCCTCGGTGCGGACGAAGACGACCGGCGGCCCGAAGGCGCGCGCTGTTTGCCAGAGCCGGCCGCCGAGGCGCAGCGAGCGCTCGAAGGCGGCGGTCTCGTCGGCGGTGACGGCGGCGTGGGCCTGCTCGACGGCGGCCTGCTCGAAGTCGGCGAAGACGATGAGCAGTGTGCTCACATCCGGCTGTTCGCGAACACCGCTCGGGGAGTGATCAACTCCGCCGAAGGGCACCCCCGTGCGCTCGAGGATCCGGCGGATCGCGCGCACCTGGAGGCGGTCGGGGCTGAGCGGCCGCGGGACGAAGCGCATGTAGTGCTCGGTGCGATCCAGGACGATCCTCAGGCGAGGACGACCCACCAGATCGAGCTCGTCCCGCTCGAGCCACAGCGGCGCAAAGCCGTAGCGCGCGCTGAAGGCGGTGACGAACCCGGCCCAGTCATCGGGCAGGGCCAGCTCGCCCCGCTGCACGCGGCATACGAGATCGAAAGGGGGCGGCTGAGCAAGTCCATCCGCGTCAAGCGGGGCCTGCGGCGGCGGTGGGTCCGTCCCACCAGCGCAGGATTCGCAGCGCGTGCAGCGTCACCCAGCGAGACGGCATACCGACCGGCTCCATCTCGAACCAGACCCGGCCACGCGGCTGCCACTCGAGCAGCCAACGGCCGTCGGCACCTTGTCGGCTGCGCAGGTGATCGATCGCCTCGGTGGCGCGCGGGTCCGGTGGGGCGCCGGTGCGGGCTCCGGCTCGGCGCAGGTGATCGAGGCCGCGGAGCACCGAGTAGTGCCAGCGCCACGGGAAGCCGAGCTGCAGGAAGTCGGGGTCGGCGAGCTCGCCGGTCGACAGGCGACGGCTGAGCCGTCGCTCGAGCAGGAACTCCTCGCCGGCTGCGCGAGCAGCGCGGGATGCGTCGGTGCCGCCGGTCTGGACCTCCCACTCGAGCAGGCCCTCGAGGACGTCGATGGTCGAGTGGAAGGACGAGCGGGTCGACCCGTTGGCGCGCTCGCAGTTCCAGCCGCCGTCGGGCTGTCGCTCCGTCACCAGCCGCTCGACGAGCGGGGTCATGTCCACGCCGAAGTAGGCACCCGCGGCGACCGTCCGCCCGTTGATGCACTCCTCGACCTCGCCGCCCCAATAGGGCATGCCGTCACACTCCCAGACGCCGTGCTCGCCGACGAGCCGGACCATCTCGCGAGCCCGATCGGTGCTCGGATCGAGCCCGTATGCCGTGAGGTCGGACAGCACGTTGAGGGTCGCCGTCCACGGCTGACCCTCGGCCTCGAAGAGCTCGCGGGAGAAGTCAGCCGGGAAGCAGGCCCCGCCGGCCCAGGTGCCCTCCGGGTCCTCGTGGGACAGCAGTGCCGCGCCCCAGCCCTCGTGCTCGACCCGCCGCCGCTCGGCC
>Ga0116151_10000432_pt1 | contig 37924 bp, 28 predicted proteins | sample AD_UKC117_MetaG_FD_89893 | JGI IMG/M metagenome (GOLD analysis project Ga0116151, IMG submission 89893) | Active sludge microbial communities of municipal wastewater-treating anaerobic digesters from Hong Kong - AD_UKC117_MetaG | ecosystem: Engineered > Bioreactor > Anaerobic > Digestate...
CCCTGGAGAAGCAGAAGCCTGCCCCCATCGCCACCGCCGACGCGATGGGGATGCCGAACGTCGTCTACGTCGGATTTTTGAAGGTCATCGACGACGAGACGATAATGATCGCGGACAACTTCTTCTACAAGACCGCGGCAAACCTCGCCGAGAACCCCAAGGTATCGATCCTCTGCTACGACACCAACACGAAGAAGTCCTTCCAGATCAAAGGGACTGCGGCGGTCTACAAGGAGGGAAAGTACTTCGACGAGATGACAAAGTGGGTTCTTGCCGTCAACAACAAGCTCCCGGCCAAGGCCGCCGTTGTGGTGAAGGTCGAAGCGGTCTTCAACGCCATGTGGGGCCCGACGGCGGGAAAGAAGGTCGTCTGATCGAGGACGGATGGGCGGGCAGAGGGATCTGCCTCAGCTATCTTTTTTGATCTATTCATCGTTCAAGCGGACAAAATTGTTCAGTCAGCTCCGGAGGCCCCCGATGAAAGATGAAGCATTGATGAAGAAACGAATCGCCGAGATCTTCGGCCTCTCCGAAGAGGAGTGCGACCTCGTGAACCGGATCGTCATCGAGGAGATCCTGGCCGAGTCGAAGGACACCCACGACCTCATCCGGCGGGCCCTCGACCGGTTCGCCGGAACCGAGGGGGAGAGGATGGCGTTCCTGGCGGGCCACATCACCGGCTGGGTATTGATGAAGGCCGACATGGATATGGAGATAGACTCCTACTTCACCGACTCCCGGTCGAAGGGCCCCAAAAGGCAGAACACGTAAGCGACAAGCAGACCCCGCGCCCGCAAAAACTGGGCGATCGACCGGAAGGGCGCGAAAAGGGACGACAAAGGGAAAGGGTTATTCAACGGGGCGGATCTGAGGCTCTTTCACTTTGAGGACGAGACTCCGACCTCGGACCGGGATGAACGGCCAGGAGCTGTGGCGGCTCTGGTGCGACCAGTTCGACGACGAGCTGGAGGCTCTGGCCGAGGCGATCTGGGCCGCGAACAAGATGGTTAAGACGGAACCGCCCGCGGCTCGGGACCGGTTCTACGCCCTCAAAGACGAGTTCATCCTCAGGTACGCCACCAGCGGCCGACGGGTCCGGGACGAGCCGCCGCCTCCCTGGTACCGGGGTGTCCACGGCTCGGTCCGGACCCTCTACTGCTACCGGGTCACTGTCGGCGAGAGGGTCTACAGGCTCCATAGCTACCTCCAGCCCCTGGAGGTGGAGCCGGATCTCGCCGAGGACGGCGAGGAGACCGGCGGCACCTCCGTCGACGAGTGGTCGTGGCTCCCGCTCTCGTACGACGAGTTTTACAAGATGCTCGCAAGCTACGCCAAAGATCGATGGGGCTTTTCGCAGCCGCGGACGGGATAAATCCAAAATCCAGGTGGAGGACGTGCAGCGGCCGAGCCGAGACCGGCGATGATCACCGTCCCGGCCTGGCCGCTCTCATCACCCCTCACCATCCCCCCTCACCAACCCGTCCCTAAAGTCCGCGTCCGAAGACGGCTCTGGGAAGGTTGAACTCCTCCTGATGACCCTTCACCATCTCGCTGAAATCATCCACAGGTTTCGTCCAGCCACCGATGAACACCAATCTCGGCAGGCTGAACCGCTCCTCTCTTGCGATCACTATTTCTCTCAAGTCGGGATCAGGCTTCGTCTCTCCTCCTATGGAGACCCATCTGTCAAGGGCGGAAGAGTAAGCCTGACCCCCTGAATAGCCGTCGTACCTCAAAGTCGGCCCGGAGACCCCGGCGAACCTCTCGCCGCCGACGGCCCCTCCGTAATACATCCCGGGGCCGCTGACACCTTCGAATCTCGCTGATGCCGCTGGAGCCAGCAACGCCAGCGCCAACATTATAAGAGCCAATTTGTATCCTCTCATTCGCCTCACCCCTCGTTTTGTTTTCGACGAAATTCAAACCGATCCGGAAAAGAACGCCAGATTCTCCCGCGTCTTTCTATGCAGATCCAAGTTTCGATCTCGTCTATTTCGCCAGATTATGCATAGCCGCGATAGACGAAAAATGTTTCGATTAGATTCTTTGTGAAGCCTCAATTCTGGCCTGGAAAAGCTGGGGGGGTTGAAGGATCTAAGCGGACCTCTGGAGGCCGTCCCAACTCTGTAGATCTGAGACCTTCGGGCTGAAAGGGCATCTGGTTCACTCAGGTTCCGCCGCCAGGAGCCTGGGGGCTTGCGCCGGTGGAGGCTTCGGGATCATCGGTCTTCTCTTGGGAGGGTCCGAGCTTCTCTTTCTTTGACGATCGTCTCTTGTCCATTCCCCATTTGACGATCGGAATTATCAGTACGGTGGCGATCCACTGCCAATACATTTTAATAAAATTCCTAATATCTTTTAGATAGTCTGATATGGTTTTTTCCTCGACGGTCACTGTAACTGGCCACTCATCAAGCCTCTTCTTCGGCGCCCATCCGGACACTCCGATATTGGAGAGTTCCTGATAATAGACCGTGAGTTTCAGGGTTTGGTTTCCTCGTTCCGTGGGCATTACTTCCCATACCCACTTGGGCAGCTCTTCTTCGTCTGGGATGTACATCTGTTGGGCCATCCCCTCCGTGAGAGATATGACGAAATTATCCCCCGTCAGAGTGACCTCATACGTACATTTGGGCGAAAGATTGACCTCCTCGTAAATGGCGTATTCCTCATCGAGATACTCCTCCAGACGCTCTTGCTCCTCGCCCAGAGTTACATTTACCTTATACTTGTGGTGTGCAACCATATCCCTCGGCGGATCCCATCCGACCAGCCCCAGGGCCTTCTCCGCCATCTTCTGATAATCTTCGGCGGTTGGCGAAGGCGGAGATTTTTCTGCAGCTGAGGGAGGCACATATGGTACCCCCTTCCCCCCGGTTTTTCCGGAACTGGAGGGGGATGGAGTGATGGTTGGTGTTTGTATAGGACCTCGTGATGTGCCCGGTTCTGTTTCTGTCCATCCTGATCCATAAGCCACGACTTCATGATTTTTAATCCATATTGATATATTTTCAGAAGTAACTGCCTCATCCCAGAGCTTCCGATCTAGTGTTGTATCATTATTAACTAGTTCATCATATGTATTATTTTGGAGAATGTTATAATCCATCGTATTGTTATCCGAATAATTTAATGCTATCCCGACTATATTGTTGCTAATATTATTGTACTCTAACCTATTTTGATCTGACATGCCCAGGTATACGCCTGTTCGATGGGAGCTGACGATGTTCTTTGATATGTTGTTGTCCGATGATTCCTGGAGCGCTATTCCGCCTGAATTGTTGCTGGCATTATTTTCCATGAGGCTGTTGTTCACAGAATTTATGATCGCAAGACCAAATCCAGAGTTATCCCTGGCAATGTTGTCTGCCAATGTATTGTTGTGGCTGTTCTCAAGGTTCAGCCCATTCACCAGGTTATCATGAAGGGTGTTGTTGGTGATGGCGTTATTTATGCACCCGTCCACAACCATGCCATATTTATTTTGGCCTGCGAGGTTGTTGGTGATGATATTCTCATCGGAGTTTTCAATTAGGAGGCCGTATTTATTATTGCTGGCGTTGTTGCCTCTGACTTCGTTACGTGAAGAATGTGTCCAAAGTCTGATGCCCTGCCCTTCATTGTAGCTGGCGTTGTTGTCGATGATGGTGTTGGCGTTGGACGAATCTTCAATGCTGATGCCGCTGTAATCTCCTTTGTTGTAGCTTGCGCTGTTGTCGATGATGGTGTTGGCATTGGACGAATCTTCAATGCTGATGCCGCTGTGATCTCCTTTGTTGTAGCTTGCGCTGTTGTTTTTGATGATGTTGTTGCTGGAATTAGAGATGCTAATGCCATGTTGGACGTTGTAGAAGACAGTGTTGTTTTTGATGATGTTATTGTCTGACTTTAGGATGTAAATGCCGGATTTATTATTTTCGCGGACGTTGTTCTCGGCAAGGGTATTATTATGGGAATCGTCGAGACGAATCCCGTTTACCTCGCCGTTGATGATCAAGTTTCTCGATATCGTGTTCCCATCAGCATCGGAAAGTTTTATGCCAATATCTAAATTCTCCTCTAGGGTGTTGTTGGTTATGGTATTGTTGCTGGATATCTCAAGAAGTTCGATCCTATTTTTGTTCTTGAATCTGTTCATCTCTATCCTGGAATCGGTTGTATTATAGAGACGAACTCCAAAGCTGTTGTTCTCGAAATTCTGGTCTTTGATTGTGATGTTGCTGCAATTCAGGCAGTAGACGATGCCCGCCGCATCCGACGATGAATCGATGGTTATGTTCGTAGCTCCGACAAGGTAGTAAACGGCTTTTCCATCTATGCGGTTGCTGGCATCAATATCGTTATCTCCGGCAGCTTCGAGATCGTAATCGTTGCCAGACATTATATTTCTCTTCAATATATTTTCCGAAGATTCTTCGATGTCTATGCCGGTATTGTTATTATTTTGCGCATAGTTCTCCGTGATTACATTATATTTTGATAATTCTATTCTTATTCCAAAATCGTCATTTTCGCGGGCGTTGTTTGCGGCGAGGGTATTGTTGTTGGAGACATTGAGATAGATGCCGTCTTTATTGAGATTTGCATTGTTCCTTACCACGATGTTATCGTTCGAGTTTTGAATTTTTATCCCTGAACCGGTATTTTGGCTGGCGTTGTTCTCAGCGATGGTATTATTGTGGGAGCCCTCGAGATGGATAGCGATGGCTTGCCTTTTGGCATTGGGTTTTCGCGAGACCCCGTTTCCCTCAACCTTATTGTAATCAGAATTTATCAATTCAATCCCAGTTCCTTTCAGATTGGGGCCGATGCTGACGTTATTATTCGCTATCGTGTTCCTATCGGAACTCTGAAGGTATATCCCCAAGTTTCCGTCGCTTATGTTGTTCTTCTCGATCGTATTATTGCTGGATATGTTGAGGCGGAAGCCCTCGGTGTTGAGGCTGGCGTTGTTCTCAGAGATGGTATTATTGCCGGAGTCGTGGAGCGCTATTCCCCGGACGTTTTTGGTGGCAACATTGCCCGTGATTCTGTTGCCGTGGCTTTCCAATAACATGATGCCAAATTCGTTGCTGCTGATGTTGTTCGCCTCAATGGAGTTGTTGCTGGAACGGCTCATCCATATCCCGAAACCTGCCCCATCATTACGTACGATATTATTTCTTATTATACTATTATTTGAATATATTTTAATGCCCGCTTCCTCATCCGAAAATTCGCTGTGGCTGTAGTTTGTCACAACGAATCCCTCGATGACGATGCCATCTGCATAGAGGGTGATCGAGCTTTCGTTTCCACCACCATCGACGACCGGCATCTCGATTCCTTGAAGGATTAGAGACTTATTTACGAACACGTTCTCATTGAATGGGATGGGTCCACCCACCACCAGGATCGTATCTCCGGGACTTGCCAGGTCTATCTTCTCCTGGATTACGTCGCTCTGGTTCACGACCCAGGTATCCCCCTGAGCGAATCCCAGCAGAATAACAAAGATCGCCAATCCTGCCAGACGGTTATTCAACGAATATCACTCCTTCTCAGATGCCTATCGAATATTCGGATTCTATGCTGCCCAATTTTACAGCTCCGTGTTAAGAGCCGATGGTTGCCGTCATTTGGGGATCGTTCAGTTCGAAGGTCCCAAAACATTTTCCACTAGACCGAGGCATCCCCCAGCTGTCGTAAGACACGTATGTCCCAGATATCCCATATATCCCACGCATGGGGCTGCCAGTAGTGAGAGATCGCGTCAATTCCAGCTCATAGCGCACGTTGTCATTCAGGGAAATCATGCTTAAAATTAGATTTATCCCATCATACGACCCGCTGGCTTCCATCGGGAGCTGAGATATAGTTTGGGACGAATCATCGAAGAACTCTTCGACAATATCGTTAAACATCCTATCTCCAGGGCACTCGGACCTCGGAGAGGTGAATATGTCATACTGATCCTCTGAAGCGACTATTAGAACTCCTCGACCAGAGATGCTGGCGCCATTCTGGCTCAGATCCAGTTTCAGATCTCCACCATCCATTTCCAAGTTCAGCGTCCAATTGGTGACAGTCCCATCATCTTCAGGAACTACTATTTGATTGTCTTCTGGATGTCCTGTTGCGCTTGATCCACTGCTGTTTATGGGTGGTAAACTTCTCGGTGGATCTTGGATAATTATTTCTTTTGACGGAAGATATCTATAGATCGTAAGTTCCAGCGAACGATCGATGCTGAGGATACCATTAAACGTACTATCTTTGAGAAACGCACTATCTTTGAGGATCCCCTTTATTTGTGCAGCAGTCAATTCTGGATTTATGGATCTGATCATGGCAGCGGCAGCAGTAACGTGGGGCGTTGCCATGCTCGTCCCACCGCCCATTCCTTGTATAGAACCACTACTATTCCGTCCCCAGAACGCCTCCTCACCGGGAGCCGAAATCGTCACTTCAAATTTATCACTATTCTTGTTGCTATTTGGCGCGATGCTTCTGTTGTTCATGATGTTGCCGACGGTGATCATATTGGTCATTTCATCATAATCAAAATCTTTCATCCCACCTGGCACGTGAGTGTAATCCTCCGCGGAAAAGTCTCTACCATCATTTCCAGCGCTGCAGACGAAGAGTATTTTCGAGCAATTGGGTTGCTCATTCACATTATGGAAGAATTGCCTATACATTTCGGCCATTTGGGGGTCTGGATGGCCGGTCCCCCAGGAGCAACTGAGGATGGTACTGCCATTGGTTATCTCATAGTGGAGCCCTTTTAGACTTTCTGTAGTAAAGTCTATGCCCTCTATAAAATCCGGATGTTGCCAAAAGATATTAATCATATAAATCTTCAGTTTTTCCTGCAAGGCTTTGGAGGCTATGCCCGTCAATCCGACATCATCCGGATCTGCCGCGAGAATGTTCATTATGCCGGTTCCGTGGCTGCCAGATATCGAATAATTATCAAATGGCTCGTCGAGCCAAGCGGAGCCGAATGGGAACTCAGATAAAGATGTGTTGATGCACACACGGTTGAACTCTTCGCATCCGCTCCAGTTGTAGATCCCATCGTCGGTGATCCCCACCGTTACATCAATCAGGTCAAATCCGGGTTCGTCGCGATAGGCGTCCATTATGTCCCAGGCATCCTGGACGCCAACAACCTCGTAACTGGGACTTAAATCACCACCAGAGGATTCGCGGTACATCTGCTGGTTTGGGAAAGCCAGGCGGACTCCAGAAAAATTTCTGGCATAAGAGATATCCTCTATAAGCTCTTCTCGTGTGCTGCTATTTGTTACAATCTGGAACATATTCACATAATCGTACTGGCCCTTTACAGTGCCACTTAGATTTCTTGCCAGGCGGTCAGCGACCGCTCTCGCCTTCGACCCCTTAAATTTTTCATCTACTACAATCAGAGTGTGGTTTGGCGGGACCGGTCCCCAATCTGTGCCCCAAATCCGAGTTCCATATACCAGATTATCAGGATCCGCTCGTTCGAATACTGGTTCATTTCCCAGTTTGGGTGGTTCCTGTTCTACATATACTACGTCGTCCATCCAGCTGACGTTGCTATCACAAATATCTTCTGGAGCGTGATTGTCGTCGCCGACGTAAACACCGATCCTGTAAAACCCTGCTTCTGACGGGCGCCACTCCCATCGGTTATGCGTAGTAGACCAGTTCTGCTGGAGTTTCCATCCGTCGGTGGAGGGACCTATGAGCCAGAAGCTGTAGTAGACGTCATCCCCTTCGGGATCGTAAGCCGACGCCGTCCATCCGACCTGCCGGTTTACCATCAAGGAGGTGGGGTCCTGGATCAAGGAAGTGACCGTTGGAAGCTGGTTTGGCATACACGTTAATATGACGTCATAAATTTCTACATATGCGCCCCCAAGAGTTTCGAAGTCGATTCTGCCAGGGGGCAGAGGTTTAGGATCACGGTAATCGATGACGGGTTGTATGTCAGGCATCCTCGCCACAATCGTCTCCGACGCGGGCGCCTCTTCTGCTGCCGTTAGCTCAGTTTCTATGGGAGTCTCTGGAGGCGTTTCGTCCATGGGCGCATCTTCCGTTGGCGCTCCCACCAACATAACAGCAGTGGTTATTGTGGGCGATTCAATCCGTTCAATGAATACTTGTATATGACTATCATTTGAAATGATCGATATCTGATACTCCTGGTTTGGGATGTATTGCGTAGCATTGCCTTCAAGGGTTGAAGGCGTTGCTCCTCCAATATGTTTGGAGATGGAAGTTGAAAGCACAGTAGTGTCATCCGGCCTTCTCGTTGGGGAGGATATGTTGGTGAAACGTATGGAATAGTAATTAGAGCCGTTGATATTAATGTTGACGTCCATCTCGCCTCTGAGCTTTCTGAGCTTGAAGCTGAGATTGAAATCCTCCTCTCCACAGGACGCATTATATCCCGCTTTGCCGGCACCCGCGCTTGAGAAGCTTCCGTCATCGTCCTTTATCCAGCCTTGCTCTCTTATTTCGGTACTAGGACGGTTCATCAAGAGTGCTCTAGGTTCTGGCTGATCCTGGGCAAGGCCGCACTCCAGATTGACCCAAACAAATATGCATAGGAGGATCATCAAGAGATACCTATTGAATACCCCGTCTGCCTTCATAGCAATCATCCTCTCTATTTATTCTCCATTTGTGTGGGTCCGGCCAATAGATCGCAGATCTGGGTATCTCGATCGATAAAGCCTCGCCATGCGCATGCGCCATCTACTTGTCTGGATCTGACCCCCATCGGGATCATACGAGAGAACCTGGATCAGGCCGCTCGAAATAGATCTCTCCGAGATCGGGAGGCTCATCCGACTCATCTGATGCATTCTCGCCCTCCGATGCTGCCGAAGGGCAGACGACCGTGACGTTGGATAGGCGGACGAGAGATTCATTCAGGGCTTCAAAGTCGATTCTCCCGGGGGGTAGAGGGTCGGAATCGAGATAATCGATCACGGGCAGCAGCTCTCCGGCCTCCTGGTCTGCCTCATAGACGAAGACTAGGACGTGGCCGTCATCGGATAGGATATCCACCTGGTACTCTAGGGTTTGGTTGTAGGCCACGGGCCTTCCGGCCAGTCGTTCTGCAGGAGATGGTACCGTCTCTCCAACCTGCTTGAAGATGTATGATGAGAGGTACCCGTCACTGCTGTTGTTGAGGCCTATCGCATAGCGGTCCGTCCCGCTGACGTTTATGTTGGCGTGCATCCCGCCAACGAGGCTTTTTAATCTGAACTTGAGGGTGAGGGGGCCGTCCTCGCAGGACTCGTTGTATCCTGCCCAGCCGCCGTTGCCTGCCCCAACAAGCTCGCCATCGTACGTCGTCCATCCGTTCCCAGTCGGTGAGGATCCTTCTTCGATGGGATCTTCTGGGGTCATGGCGAAGACTAAATGGAGACCAGACAATGACATTAAGCTCAGAAAAGCGACCAGTATGGGCCACGTAAATTTTCCATTCTTAATCATAACCTTTCACCCGTTCGGATTTGTATTCTTGAGCTTTATTATGCTAAATACTTTTCGATTTGTATTTGTCGGTAAACGAGAGAGAATTTGTGCAAAATTGCCGATATAAAAAATCTATTTTAATTAAGTTATATAAAAGAAAGAGTGGTCGAACACAGCAATTCAAAGTAAAGATCCTCGAACAAATATCATAAGAAATGAGTAATTTATAATCCAAATTTATGCAACTAATTGTGCACAAGTATCTTGATAATATATTCGCAGTTGCACGCTTTCGATCCAACCGGCTCATTTGCAATCCCCCTTGTCCCACACTCCCAACCCTTATAAGCACCCAGATCCAAAACCCCGTTTCGTATGCCGTTTTGCACCGTAGAAGAGGCGATCGAAGAGGTGAGGGCCGGCCGCTTCATCATCATCATCGACGACGAGAGCCGGGAGAACGAGGGCGACCTGGTGATCGCAGCGGAGATGGTAACCCCCGAGGCGATCAACTTCATGGCAAAGCACGGCCGGGGGCTGATATGCGTGCCCCTATCCGGCGAGCGGGTCGACGAGCTGGGCCTCCCCCTGATGACCCAGAACAACACCGAGAAGATGGGGACCGCCTTCACCGTATCCGTCGACGCCAAAGGCCGGGGGGTGACGACCGGGATCTCCGCCTTCGACCGTGCCGAGACGGTCAGAGCCCTCATCGACCCCGCGGCGACGCTGAATGACCTCGTCATGCCCGGCCACACGTTTCCCCTGCGGGCGAAGGAGGGCGGCGTCCTCCGGCGGGCGGGGCACACCGAGGCCTCCGTCGACCTCGCCCGGATGGCGGGGTTGTATCCTGCGGCCGTCATCTGCGAGGTGATGGCCGAGGATGGGACGATGGCTAGGCTTCCTGAGCTGGAGCGGTTTGCGGCCGAGCACGGCCTCAAGATGCTCACCATCGACCGGCTGATAAAAAGGAGGATGCGAAGCGAGAAGCTGATCCAGCGGGTTGCCGAGGTCTGTTTGCCGACGGAGTACGGCGACTTCCGAGCCATCGGATACGAGAGCCTCGTCGACGGCCAGTGCCATCTGGCTCTCGTGGCCGGCGACCCGTCCTCCGACGACGCCCTGGTCCGGGTCCACTCCGAGTGCCTCACCGGCGACGTCTTCGGGTCAAGGCGGTGCGACTGCGGCGACCAGCTCCACCTGGCCATGAAGCTCATCGCCGAGAACCGGAACGGGGTTCTGCTTTACATGCGCCAGGAGGGGAGGGGGATAGGTCTCGCGAACAAGCTGCGGGCCTACGCCCTCCAGGAGCGGGGGCTCGACACCGTCGAGGCGAACCACCATCTGGGCTACCCGGCCGACCTTCGAGACTACGGCGTCGGGGCCCAGATCCTGGTGGATCTGGGGATCAAGAAGATGCGACTTCTGACAAACAACCCGAGAAAGATCATCGGCCTCGAGGGGTACGGTCTTGAGATTGTAGACCGGATGCCGATCGAGATCTCCCCCAACGACGAGAACAGGAGGTACCTGGAGACGAAGAGGGATAAGCTCCATCACCTCTTGCTCCAGGAAGGGTCAGAGTCGGGGAATAGGTAACTTGCCGGGATCCCCTCCACCGACCTACTCGATCTCCACCTTCTTTCGGGCCGTCACCTCGACCTTGGGGAGGTGGATCTCCAGGACCCCGTCCTTGAGGTTCGCCTTCGACTCGTCGGCCTTCACCTCCGCGGGAAGCTTGAGGCTCCTCTCGAACTTTGAGTAGCTCCTCTCCTTCCGATAGAAATCCTCCTTCGTCTCCTCCTTCTCCACCTTCCTCTCGGCCTTCACCTCGAGGACGTCCTCGGCGACGGTGATCTCAATCTCCCCCTTCTCCATCCCGGGAAGGTCCATCTTTACGACTACCTCCTCGTCGGTCTCCAAGACGTCTGCCAGAGGCTTCATCACGTCTCTGAAGGCTCCGGGCACCACGGGGGATTCGGCCATGAAATCCTCTATCAGCTGATTCATCTTATCCTGTACCCGTCTGATCTCGGGCATGTACCTCGACTCCGGCTCGGAGATCCCGATATCCTCCATCAGCCGGTTCATCCGCCTCTGGAGGCGCTTGAAGTCGTCTTTTGGAACTAAACCAGTCATGGTCCATCACCGTTTATAATTAAGCACTCATGAATAAATATTTTACTATCACACTTTCCAACTTCCCGGTTTAATACAATTTTAAGATTATTGAATTCAGAATTGCCAAAAGCTCCAGCTCCTGGAAGAAAAGCCCCCACTCCCCTCACCTTCCAGCGACAGCGGCGAGTCCACGGTCTTAGCCGCCCAAACCCCTCCAGAAAACCTCACTGCAACTCTCTTCTGAGGCCGAAGATGGGGGTCGTGATGACGTTCGCCAGGAGGCATATTCCGCCGGCGAGAAGCCCCGTCCCTATCGGCGATAGCCCCAGAAGGTGACCGAAGTAGCTTCCAAGGAAAAAGCCGAGGCCTATGGTCAGGATCGACTGAAAGATCAGAAGGGATAACTTTTCTGCCATATTCGGGCCAGTTTGAGGCCATCTCTTAAAGCGTTTTTTCTGCCTCTCGGGACTTCCGCGCCGGAGGAAGGTATAAGGCCGAAGAGATAAAAATGGGCTCCCTATGCCAATCAAGATCCTTCATGTAGACGCCTTCACCTCCGAGCCGTTCTCGGGAAATCCCGCCGCCGTCTGCCTCCTCGATCGTCCCCGGCAGGCAGGATGGATGCAGAAAGTCGCCGCGGAGATGAACCTCTCGGAGACGGCCTTTCTGATCCCCGCCGGTGGCGGCTTCTCCCTCCGATGGTTTGCCCCTAAGGCCGAGGTGGAGCTCTGCGGCCACGCCACCCTGGCATCAGCCCACGTCCTCTGGGAGGAGGGGATCCTCGGGCCCGAAGAGACGGCGCGGTTTGAGACCAGAAGCGGTCCACTCTCTGCCGAGAAGAGGGGCGATCTGATCGAGATGGACTTTCCGGCAGAGCCGGAGAGGACCGTCGAATGCTCCCCTCTGATGCTGGAGGCCGCCCTGGGGGCGCCCTTCATTTATGTTGGAGATAACAGGTTCGACCTCCTGGTGGAGCTGGAATCCGAAGACGCCGTCCGAACGCTCCAGCCGAACTTCGACCACCTCAAGAAGCTCCCGGTCCGCGGAGTGATGGTGACCAGCAGAAGCGCCTCTCCGGAATACGACTTCGTCTCCCGGTTCTTCGCTCCGGCCCTTGGGGTCGACGAGGACCCGGTGACCGGCTCGGCCCACTGCTGTCTGGGACCATACTGGGCGGAAAAGCTGGGGAAGACCGACCTGGTGGGCTATCAGGCTTCGGAGCGGGGCGGGGTCGTCCGGGTCCGGATGGAGGAAGATCGGACGAAGATCGCGGGCGAGGCGGTCACCGTCCTCAAAGGGGAGCTATTGGAGAGATAGACCCGGTGCGAAAGCCGGGAGACGACGCCTCCGGATCTCATCCTCAGCTCAGGATCCGCGCCGCCCCGCGGGTGCTTCATCGCTCCATCGATCCTCCACCCGTCTTACTCCGCCCGCCTTCCTCCGTCAGCCTCTTGACCATCCTGGTCTCGGGGGCTCCCGTCTCCTCGTTGATCCCGTCGCCCGCCATCGTCCACCCCCTGGCCTGATAGAACCTCATCGCCCGGAGGTTGTCGCTGAAGCAGCAGAGCCTTCCCGTCCGGTGTCCCTCCGCCCTCATCTCCTCTTCCAGGCGGCCCAGAAGTGCGGTCCCGATCCCTCGCCCGAAGCTGGAGGGATGGACCCAGAGGAGGTCGACGGCGTCTTCGGAGGCGGCCGCCACCCCCACCACCTCGTCGCCGCCCGCCTCCGTCTCGTCCACGGCCACCGTCATCCTCGGCCACTGCTTGCTGACCAGGGCCGAGACGGCGTCGCCTTCGAACCAGGGGCGCAGGGCCTCCTGAGGGATGAAGGGGCCATAAACCTCCCGGATCGTATCCCTGCAGAGGCTGACGATGGTGGTGACGTCCTCCTTTGTGGCCTTCCTGAGAGAAAACTCGGACATTTCTATCAGCCCCTCTTCGCCGACCCTTCCGTTAATATCTTCTGCCCGCCCCGGAGAGATTCAGTAGGCGGATATTGAGAAATGGAGAGATTACAGGACATCTATGTGAAATATAGAGAACGAGACGATCTCGGCGAGATCAAAGCAGATAAGACGGAGAACAATCAATGAATCTGAATAAAGCATGGAGGTTATATAAATGATCTACAGAGCAAGACCCGGCCAGTCGAGCTACGGCGAGGCGATAGGCATCCTCCTTCTGGACAGCTTCACCCCCTTCATCCCCGGAGACGTCGCCAACGCCACCACCTACGACTTCCCCGTTCGGTTTCGGAAGGTGGAGGGGTTGACGACGAAAAGGGTCCTGGGAAAGGACCCTGCGACCTTCGAGCCCCTCCTGGAGGCGGCCGAGGATCTGGCAGGCCAGGGGGTGAGGGCGGTCACCGGGGACTGCGGATTTCTCGCATTGCACCAGAGAAAGCTCGCCGCCTCTCTGCATATACCGGTCTTTCTCTCAAGCCTCCTCCAGATCCCCTTCATATCGGCGATAATCGGCCCCGACCGAAAGGTGGGGATCATCACCGCCGACTCGAAAAGGCTCGACGAGACGTTGCTTGCCGCCGTCGGCGTCGAGACGACAGAGAACCTGACGATCAGGGGGATGGAGGATCAGGAGGCCTTCTCAAAGGCCGTGATCGAGGAGATGGGGGTCCTGGATGCCGGGGCGGTGGAGAGGGAGGCGGTATCCGTCGCAAGAGGGATGGTCGAGGACGAAACGGAGGTGGGGGCCCTCCTCCTGGAGTGCAGCTGCCTACCCCCCTACGGGAGGGCGATCCAGGAAGCCGTCAGCCTCCCGGTCTTCGATTACGTGACCATGATAAACTACGTCCACTCGGCCCTGGTCAAGAGGGGGTTTGAGGGAGAGATGTGAGGGGGTTTGCATCTCGGCCTGAGGAGCTGGTGCGGCCAGCCTGCCCCCATCTCTTCCATCTCCTCGGCCCACTCTCTATCAGCCCATCAGTCCAGCTTGAGAAGCTTCGCGTTCACTGCGACGATGATGGTGCTCATGCTCATCAGAACCGCCCCCACCGCCGGGCTGAGAAGAACGCCCTGCCCATAGAGGACTCCGGCCGCGAGGGGTATGGCGAAGGCGTTGTACCCCGTGGCCCATAGAAGGTTCTGAAACATTTTGGAGTAGGTCTTCCTGGATAGCCTGATGATGGAGACGACGTCCCGGGGATCGTTTCGGACCAGGACGATGTCGGCGGTCTCCACGGCCACGTCGGTCCCGGCCCCGATGGCTATCCCCACGTCGGCTTGGGCGAGGGCCGGAGCGTCGTTGACCCCGTCGCCCACCATGGCCACGATGTACCTCGCCTGAACCTCCCTGATCTTCTCCGCCTTCTGGTGGGGGAGGACCTCGGCGAAGAACTCGTCCAGGCCGAGCTCCTCGGCGACCTGCTCTGCGACGTACCTGTTGTCCCCGGTGAGCATCATGCACTTCAGGCCCATGGACTTCAGCCTCTCCACCGCCTCCTTCGACTCCGGCCTCACCGAGTCTCCGAGGGCGAGAGCGCCCACCGGCCTTTCATCCTCAAGGAGGAATACGACGGTCTTTCCACACTTCTTCGCCTCCTGCGTCCGCCGATCGTCAAGCTTGATCCCCCCCTCTTCGAGGTAGCCGGGGCTGACCACCTTCAGGCTTCTCGCGCCGACCACCCCCTGGACGCCCTTTCCTGGTATGGAATCAAAATCCTCCACCTCCAGAGGCTCGATCTCCCTCTCCTTGGCGCCTTTCACGACGCCTGCGCCTATCGAGTGCTCCGACCGGGACTCTAAGGACGCGGCAAGCCTCAGAACTTCCTCTTCGCCCAGGTCCGATAAGGAAATGACCTCGGCGACCCCGAATTCCCCCCTGGTGAGGGTCCCGGTCTTGTCGAAGACGACCGCCTCGATCTCCCTCGCCCTCTCGAAGGACTGTCGGTCCCTGATGAGAAGGCCGGAGTTTGCGGCGAGGGAGGTCGAGACCGCCACCACCAGGGGAATGGCCAGGCCCAGGGCGTGGGGGCAGGTTATCACCATCACCGTGACTGCCCTCTCGATGGCGAAGGCGAAGTCCCGGCCGTAATAGAGCCAGGCGGCCAGGGTGATGGCCCCCACCGAGAGGGCGATGAGAGTCAGGAAGAAGGCGGCCCGATTGGCGAGGTCCTGGGTCCTGGACTTGCTCTCCTGAGCCTGGTTTACCAGATCGATCACCGTGCTGAGGTAGGTCTCCTTTCCGGTCTTGGCCACCTCGACCACGAGGGACCCCTCTCCGTTTATGGACCCGCCGATCACCTCGGAGCCCACCTCCTTGGATATGGGCTTGGACTCCCCGGTGAGGAGGGACTCGTTGACGCTGCTTTTCCCCTCCACCACCGCCCCGTCTACGGGGACCTTCTCTCCGGGCTTGACCATGACCCTGTCGCCTACTTTGAGCACCTCGATCTTTACGTCCTCGACCTCGCCGTCCCTGATAAGGTGGGCCTCCGAGGGCATTATCTTGGCCAGCTCCTCCAGGGCTCGGGACGCGCCCATCACCGACCGCATCTCCATCCAGTGGCCCAGGAGCATGATGTCGATCAGGGTCACCAGCTCCCAGAAGAAGAACTTGCCGGGAAGGCCGAAGACGACCGCAGAGCTGTAGAAGTAGGCCACGGAAATGGCGACTCCGATCAGGGTCATCATCCCCGGCTCTCTCAGAGAGAGCTCCTTTTTGAGGCCTTTCAGGAAGGGCCAGCCGCCGTAGAAGTAGACGAGGGATGACAGGATGAAGAGCAGATAAAATGACCCGGGAATGGTGAGGTCGAAGCCTAAGAAGGATTGGATCATGGGGGATAGGGCCAGGACCGGGACTGTGATCAGAATGGAGACGAAGAACCTCTTTTTGAAGTCCTGGAGCATGGCGGCGTGGTGGCCGCCTCCTTTGTGACCTCCCCCGCTTCTTCCTCCATGAGAATCGTGACCTTCGTCATGCTGGGCTTGGTGGTCTTCCCCGTGATGTTCGTGAGCACCCGCCCCATGGCCTCGATGGCCCTCTGCTGGCTTCTGGTGGCCGGAAGTCAGCGTCTTGTCGTTCATGCCATCCATCTGTTGAGATTTATCTTCGTTCATGGTGACCGATCCCCCACATATAGTGGAGGTTGATGAGTTATATAATAATCGCTCAAACGAATCAGAAGCCAAGAAAATGATTCATAAATCCAACCTGATTAGACGAAAAAGATGAGATGTGGATCCAAAGGATATAATAAGGCAAGCCAAGGCCTGGCTGGGTTAACCGCAGTGCAACGGTTTTCGCTTATCATGTCGACCCTCATGGAGAAGGAAGGCTATGCCCAGATCCGAGATGCAGAGCATACGTTGAGCTGAATCCAAGTCCCGGCTGGTGTCGGATCTGTCAGTCATAATACAAATTATGAATCATCATTAAAACATCATATTCATTGAGTAATTTCATTTATGGATATTAAAACGGATTCTTAGGTCTCAAATAGCTCTTTATATGCCGCAGAAGTAACTGATGTGCTGAAGGTGGTAAATAGGTGCGACAGATCGCAATCTATGGAAAAGGCGGCATAGGCAAGTCCACGACGACTCAGAACCTGACCGCAGCCCTGGCGACGATGGGCAAGAAGATCATGCAGATCGGATGCGACCCGAAAGCAGACTCCGTCAAGATGCTGATTGGAGGAAGAAGGCAGCAGACGGTCTTGGACACCCTCCGAAAGGAGGGAGAGGTGACCCTGGAAGACGTGATGCTGGAGGGGTTTGGCGGGATAAAGTGCGTCGAGTCCGGAGGTCCCTCGCCCGGAGTCGGCTGCGCTGGCAGGGGTATAATCACCTCCATCGGCCTCTTGGAGAACCTCGGAGCCTATACCGACGACCTGGACTACGTCTTCTACGACGTCCTGGGTGACGTCGTCTGCGGCGGCTTTGCCATGCCGATCAGAGAGGGTAAGGCCCAGGAGATTCTCTGGGATTCTTGTCCGGGTTGTCAAGATCTCAGATTGAACCTGCTGGTGGCCCTCGCTGGGGATGTGATGCGCTGATCGGCTGGAGAGCTTATCCGCCGTACCGCCTCTCCATCTCGTCCAGAAAACGGGCCATGAGCCCGTTCATCTCGGGGATGACGTCGACGCCGGCGAGGATCTTTCTATCAGTCTGGACGTAATCGCCACCGCTCGATAGCTCGTCTGAGCAGTTCTTGATTAGATCGTTGATGCTATCCATCGAGGCCTCCAGATGGAACTGGAGGCCGATGGCCTTTCCGCACTGGAAGGCCTGGTTTGCACAAGCCTCGCTCTTCGCCGTCCATGCCGCGCCGGGCGGGATCTCGAAGGTGTCGCCGTGCCAATGGAGGGCGACGAACCTCTCGGGGAGGACGCCGAATATCTCAGACCGTCTCGCCTCCGGCGTCAGGCTGACGGGGTGCCAGCCGATCTCCCGATGATCGTTTTTGCGGACCTTTCCGCCCAGAACGTCGGCGATCAGTTGGGCACCAAGACAGATCCCCAGGACGATCTTCCCACCTTCGATCGCCTTCCGGATGAAAATCTTCTCCTCCGCCAGCCAGGGGTACTTCTCGTCTTCGTAGATGTTCATGGGGCCGCCCATGATCACAAGCATGTCGTAATCTTCGAGCTCGGGAAGGGGATCGCCCCGAAAGAGGAGAGTTCTGGTGATATCGTGGCCCTTATCTCGCGCCCAAGTCTCGATCATCGCCATGTCCTCGAAGGGGACGTGCTGAAGGTAGTGAAGCCTCATATCTCGTCACCGGGATGCCTTTGAACGACATATCAACTGCAAGAGAAAAAGATAGATAAATAAAAGGGAGGAGGGCAGAGAGGAGGTCTCTCGCCATCGAAAGACCCCCCCTCGCCTTCAGAGGGATTCCTCGCCGTGCTCGCCAGTCCTGACCCTTATGGCCTCCTCGATCGGGCTTATGAAGATCTTTCCGTCGCCGATCTGCCCCGTCTTGGCGACGGAGCAGATGGTATCGACGACCTCCTGGACCTCCTCGTCTTTCACCACCATCTCGATCTTGGTCTTGGGGATCATGTCGACGACGTACTCTGCACCTCTCCACTGCTGGGTGATCCCCTTCTGCTTTCCGCGCCCTTTGACCTCGGTTACCGTCATCGAGACGTAGCCCTTCTCATCAAGGGCGTTCTTGACCGCCTCGAAGGTGGTCGTCCTGATGATCGCTTTGACCTCTTTCACTTTAATCACCTCTGCCGGTCTCGGAATAGATGAAGTTCGGATAGGCCACCATCCCGTGCTCGCTCAGATCAAGGCCCGCGATCTCCTCGGAAGCCTCAACCCGGATCCCTATGGTCTTCTTCAATACGAAGAATATGACGAGTCCGAGGCCGAAGGCCCATGCGAAGTTCACAACGACGCTGATCACCTGGGCGACGAAGAACCCGCTGTCGCCGTGGAGGAGGCCCGCGACCCCGCCGTAGCTACCGTCGGCGAAGATGCCGAGGGCCAGAAGGCCCCAGGCACCGTTGACGCCGTGGACGCTGACGGCGCCGACGGGGTCGTCGACGTGAAGCTTCCAGTCCATGAACCAGACGCTGGCCACCACCAGGAACCCGGCGATGATCCCGATCAGGACGGAGGCTGAGGGCGTGACCCAGGCGCAGCCCGCGGTGATGGCGACGAGGCCTGCGACCGCTCCGTTACCTGCCATGCCGACGTCAGGCTTACCGTGCCAGGCCCAGGTGATGAACATGGCCACCGCCATGGCCGCGGCGGCGGCGAGGGTCGTATTCGCGGCGATGACCGAGACTCGGAGATCGTTTCCGACGAGGGTGCTGCCGCAGTTGAACCCGTACCACCCGAACCAGAGGATGAAGACTCCCAGGGCGCCGAGGGTTATGCTGTGGCCTGGGATGGCGTTCGGCGTTCCGTCCCTCTGGTATTTGCCGATCCGCGGGCCGAGGAGGAGCGCTCCCGCCAGGGCGACCCATCCGCCGAGGGCGTGGACGACGCCGGATCCGGCGAAGTCGAGGGCGCCCATCGCAGAGAGAAAGCCGCCGCCCCAGACCCAGTGGCCGTAGAGGGGATAGATCACCGCCGTGATCGAAGCGCTGATGACGATGTAGGTGCTGAACTTGCACCTCTCCGCAACAGCGCCGGAGACTATCGTTGCCGCCGTAGCAGCGAAGACCATCTGGAAGAACCAGGACTCGATCGTCGAAACGTCGTAGGCGTCCCCGGAGAGGAAGAAGCCGCCCCAGCCCATCACTCCAGCGATCAGCTCAGTTGTGCCGTACATCACGGCGAAGCCGACGGCCCAGTAGGCGAGAGCGCCGATGGAGAAGTCCATCATGTTCTTCATCATGATGTTGGCGGCGTTCTTCGACCTCGTGAAACCCGTCTCCAGCATGGCGAATCCTGTTTGCATGAACATCACCAGAAATCCGCACATCAGCACCCAGACGAAGTCCAGGGCGGCTGCGGGGTTCTCCTCGATGGTGATCTCGCCGGAGGGGTCGGCGGCCAGGACAGGAGACGCCAGGAGGGTCAGGAGGAGCAAGGCGGCGAGAGCTGCAAGGCCAGTCCAGCCAGCTCCGAATTTTGAATCTTTCATGGATCTTCACCCGATATCTATCATATACATGTCATTATTCACGAAATTTTTCCATCCATCTCGCTCATCTGCTGATAGAGTCGCTGCTTTCTGAATCTGTTGGGATTCGGACCTGATTTCCGATCCCTTCGCAGCTCTTCGGAGATGGCCTCCGAACTCACTGCGATGAGGTGCCTCCGGGATTATAAAAAGTAATTTGATACAGTTTCATACGGGTTATGAAAGCCGATTAAGTATTGGGATGATCGCCATAGGTCTTATTCTGCATCTAACGAATTTAATACATGATGATATAATGACCGGCTGTATGGCTGGCGTTGGCCCGGATGGTAAAAACACTTCCTGATGGGTTTTAGTATGCGGGGAACGGGATTCGAACCCGCGAACTCCTGCGAGACGGGATCTTAAGTCCCGCGCCTTTGGCCACTTGGCAACCCCCGCCCGAGAATCGACGGCGAAACCGTGATGCTCCACAGCTTTTAAACGATTTGCGCCGATGGATGCGGAGTTGAAGCGCGCAAGATAAATAGTTTCCCGCAAGTGCAGACCTCCTCCGAACGGCGAAGGTGAGGCGATGTCCCGACGCGAAGACGGCGATCTCCGACCATCGGTCCGTCGATCCCAGAAGAAAGACGACGACCGAGAGGAAAGCCAGGGCGAAAACCGAGAAAGGCATCAGGACGAGACTTACGAAGCCGAGAAGTACGACTTTTTGACCTTCATGAGGGCGGCCGGATTCGAGGAGGACGAGCTTTTGGCCGTGATCTGCGAGCTTGACGCCTACAAGTCCATACCCGGAACCACCCTCCGAAGGTACGTCAACCGGGTCCAAAGCTCCGTCGAGACGGACTGCAGGCTCGCCTTCCTCAAGGGCGTGATCGTCGGTACGGCGATCTGCGAGAACCTGGTGGCCGAGGAGGGCGACCTCGACGGGCGGATCGACGCCGAGGTGAAGAGGAGACTCCAGCTGATCCTAAACGACCTGGACCGGGTATGATTTTATCGATTCGATCTTATATTTGCCATTATTTTCGCCAGATCGGATGCGCATCTTGAATCTGCCCCGCGCCCAAACCTGTTATACCCTGAGTTCAATTCCACCCCCATGGAGAAAGGGATCTACACCCTCGTCCTCAGCCTCTCGGCGGATCAGACCGTTGAGGTCGGCTCCCTCGGCCCCGTACTCTTCTCGAAAGGCTACTACGCCTACACCGGCTCAGCCCGGGGACCCGGCGGCCTCTCTCGGGTGAAGCGACACCTGCGAGTGATGGAGGGGAAGAACCAAACCCGCCGGTGGCACATCGACCGCCTCCTCGCCTTCGCGACCCTGGTGGAGGTGGTGGCGACGAAGACCGAAGAGGACCTGGAGTGCGCCATAGCCCGCCTGATCGGCGAGCGGCTCTCCGGCGTCCCCAAATTCGGCTGCACCGACTGCCGGTGCTCCAGCCACCTCCACTTCTCCCCGGATCGCGAGGTGATCCTCTCGGCGGTGAGGTCAGCCCACGCCCGGGGTCCCCGATCAGTTTCAGACGAAAAAGAGCCAACGGATGAAGACCGCCGAAAAGACGACGAGGCCGCAGAGGGTTAGGGGGATGGTGTACCCCCGGAGGGCCTCTTTGAGACCCGAGTTCGTCGTCTCCCTCACCAGCCAGAAGTAGGGGTCGCTTACGCATGAGAGGACGAACGCCCCCGCCGCGATCGAGAAGAGGAGGGTGGTCGGCTCCAGGGGAAGCTCCTTCAGAATCTCGCCAGCGACCACCGCCGTCACCACCCTCGACCCCTGGGCGAGCTGGATCAGGGAGGACACAAGGAAGGGGAGGACCACCACCGGAACTATGGGGGCGATCCTCGCGAAGAGCTCGGGGCCGATGCCGCCCTGGGCGATGACGTACCCGAAGGCTCCGGCGCCGCAGAGATCGAAGATGATGACCCCCGCCCTCCTGGTCGCTTTTTTGATCATCTCGCCGGCTCCGCCTCCAGCCAGGGCCGCCGAGAGGAGTGCCCCGGCGAGGAGGGCAACCTCCGGCGACCCCACCATCCTCGCCTCGGGCGATAGGAGGCCCGCGCCGATCAGGACCAGAGGAAGTGCGAGAGGCGCCCACGAAACGAGCCTCGGCGGGAGGGGGCCCCTCTCGCCGCGGGGCTCACCCTCGCCGACGGGAAGGCGGAGAAGGAAGATGGACGCCGGAATGAAGAGGAGGACGGATACGGGGAGGCCGAACTTCAGGGCTTCGGCCGGCGACACACCCAGAGTTCCTGTGAGGGCGACCACCACCGGCGACGGATAGACCAGGTTGTATGAGATCACAGAGAACGCTGCCATCGTGTACAGATACCTTCTGCCGGAGCCCTCCGCCTTTCGTCCCATCCCCCCGACCACCGGCTCCAGGATCAGGTAAGCGGTCAGGCAGCACATCGCGGGCAGGGCCAGAAGATAGCCCGACAGCCCCGAGGCAAAAAGCCCCCTCCTTTTTCCGACGATCCACAAAAGATCCGCGACGATCCGCTCCACACCCCGGGACCGGCGGAGATGCTCGGCGATCACCGACCCCGAGAAGACGACGATCGCGAGGGCCGAGAAGATCCGGGCCAGCCCCTCCGATACGAACCCAAGAAGCTCGGGCCCCATCCCGGTCATCACCCCGAAGGCGAGGGCCGAGACGACGAGGCTGATGAAGGGAGAGAGACCAGCTTTCACCGTCATCAGGCTCACAAGAGATATCGCTATCAGGAAAGCGATAAGGGGGTCCATGCCGGGATATATCTCATCATACCTATAAAAAGATCCCTCCAGATCCCGTCATACGAGTTGAATAATATCAAAAAAAACTGATGCTGAGGTCAGGATTCTTATATATGGCCCTACCGCCTAATTGTTCCGAAATTCCTTTATAGAAGGAAAACAATAAAACGTTTACTCAGGGGGAGCTTATGAAGGGTGGCTCATCGACGAAATCCCCCAAAAGGGAAGGCGCAGTTCATCTGTTCTGGCTAGCTTGCCTCATCCTCTTTACAATATCGACGCCGCTGGCCTCCGCCTGGTCCTTTCCCTTCTCGTTACCCTTCCTCTCCAGCGCCGATGAAGAGGCCTCTCTTAGCCTCGATCTGGATCGGCCCACGGTGGAATACGGCGGCTCCGTCAACTACACCATCCTTCTAGAAAACTCGGGCCGAGAGGATCTGACCGACATCTCGATATCTGACAACTTCGGCCAGGTGGGTTTCATCGCCCTCCTTCCGGCAGGCGAATCTTTCGAGATCGAAAGGACGACTCCCCCCCTTGAAACGAGCACCCAGCTCAGGGTAGATGCCAGCTCGGAGGGTGAAGAGATGGGGAACGCCGAGGCCGCCGTCCAGGTGGGACTTCCGAGTGAAGTGGTCTCGATGGAGGGTCGAGCCTTTGAAAGTGCTCCTGGCGGCGACGATCAGATCCTGAGGACGATGTCCGCTTCGGCCGAGATCGATCTCGTCGTCGGGGCCGATCCTGCCACCGTCAGGTCGGGGGAGGGAACGACGGTTAGGATGACCGTCACAAACCGCGGCTCGCTGCCTCTGAAAGCCGTTGATATCTCCGGCCCCGGCTGGACCGTGGATGGAGGTGACCTCGCCCCCGGTGAGTCCAAGACCTTCTCCCGGGCCGAGACGGTCGCTGAAGACCTCTCGACGGAGATCGTGGCATCCGGAACCACCGACGGTGGCGAGAGGGCATCAGACCAGGAACAGCTTTCAGTCGGAGTTCGAAGCTCCGACCTCTCGGTCACCGTCATCACCGCCCAAGCAATTCCTGGAGGACCCACCACCACCGAGTACAGGCTGAAGAACGAGGGCGAGGAGGTATTGAGCCGGGTGACCCTCAAAGACGGATCGGGGGCCGTTCTTGGAATACTCCCCCAGCTGACCACTGGAGAGTCCAGGAGCCTGACCCAGACCAGCTCCCAGAGTGGAGAGGCTCGCGGTCCCTTCGAGGTGACGGCCACCTCGCCGGAGGGGAGAACTGTCAAAGGCGAGGTGACGGTCCAGGCCACCACCACAAAGACCGCCACCTCCTCCGCCACTCACCCGGAAGCGGGATCAGGCTCCTCGAAGTCCACCTCCGTATCCGCCGATCCCGCCTCGCCCTTTGGGTCGATGCCCGAGTTCGATATGGATGTGGACATGGACCTGAACTTCGATGAGGGGGACTTGGGGATGGACGTCTTCGGGGCGCCGTCAAATCCCGGCGGCTCTGTGGGGGTCGGATCCTCCGAGAGCTCAGGGTCTGAAGAACCGGCTTCCGACCCCGGATTCGGAGGGTTCGATATGGACCTCGACTTCGGCGACTTCGGGTTTGCCGAGAGCCTCGGTCCGTCAACAGTTCCGGAGCAGTCAACAGTTCCGGATGGATCCGGCCTCAACGCACCATCCGCTGCCGAGACGAATACTGAAGGGGCGGACGGCTCGCCGGAACTGGTGGTGACCCTCCAGGCCAACAAGACCCTGGTCCACAAGGGCGACGACATCCGCTACAGATGCTCGGCCGTCAACCGGGGGACCGCGCCCCTGGCGGATGTGGAGATCCGATGCGCGGCCACCATGACGACGGCCAGAAACCTCGCCCCCGGAGACGGCCTCCCCCTCGAGGGTGTGATCAGGGCGGACGGCTCCATCAACCTCACGGCATCAGCCTCCGCCTCTGGGCCCGACGGATCCGAGATCAACGAAGAGGCGCGGCTCCGGATAGAGACGATCTCTCCGGAGCTGAAGATGGAGGTCCAAAAGGACCCAGAGACGGTCTGCAGAGGCCAGAGGGTCTCCATCGTCGTCAAGCTGGAGAATTCAGGAGACGACACCCTCACAAATGTGGTGGCGTCTGACGGCCTGGGGGAGATTGGAACGATCCCGATCCTCCGGCCCGGCGAGACGAAGACCCTTTCGAGGAACTCGACCGTCGACGAGAGCCTCAAAGACGATATCATGGTTGTGGCCACCGACTCTGCCGGCGATCTACTCACCAGATCCCAGACCCTGGACATCGAGCTATTCGAGCCCGGGCTGAACCTCACCGTCGGGCCGACGACCGCCGCAGCATACCCCGGAGAAGACGTGGAGGTGGTCTGGACCATCAAGAACTCGGGCAAAGTCGACCTCCTGGACGTGACGATGGAGGTGGATGGGGAGGAGAGCTTCAGGCTCGCTTCTGTGGCGGCCGGAGGGGCGACGCCGGTATCCTCGGCCCATCAAGCTCTAGAGAGCCGGACGGTTATGGGCAGGGCGGTGGCGAGGACCGCGGGCGGCGAGACGATATCGGCGGAGGCTTCCTTCGATATCAGGGTGATATCGCCGGGGATCAGCCTCAACGTCAGGCCCTCCGAGGTGGAGGCGACCGAAGATAAGCCCTTCAACCTGACATGCCTTGTGACAAACTCCGGGAACGACCTCCTCAGGGACGTCGTCCTCGCCGAGAGGAGCCTGGGGACCCTGGAGAATATCGGACGGCTGGAGCCGGGCGACTTCAAGGTCGTACCTTTCGACTTCTCCGCCGGGACTAATACCACATTGAGGCTGACGGCGACGGGGATCGACTCGATGGGGGGTAGGGTGAACGACAGCCAGGAGGTGGCGGTGAAGCTCGTCTCCGCCGACATCGAGCTCGCCGTGAGGGCAGAGCCTCAAGAGACGGCTCCGGGAGGGTCCGTCAACGTGGTCTGCACCGTCGAGAACCGGGGGGACGTCCCCATCTTCAGCACCTTCATCACGGGCGAGTCCCTGGGCCAACTGGGCACCATCGACTACATATCCCCGGGCAAGAGCCAGACTCTGGAGAGGGATATCGAAGTCTCCGAGGAGATGGAAGAGGAGATCTCCGCCGAAGGATTCACCAGGGATGGGGCTTCGGTGAGGGATGGTGACGTCCTCACGGTGAGGCTGATCGAGCCGGTCCCGCCGACCGAAGAGCCGGCTGACCCCGAGGTGGCCGAAGCCGTCCCGTCGGTGACGACAAGAACCGCGGCGGAAGATGCCGAGCCGGCCGAAACCGAACGGGAAGAGATCGGCCTGCAGAAGGAGGTAAACGAGAGCGGTACCATCTCCGATGGAGCCGCGGTCGAAGAAAGCTCCGGCATCTCCGGCCTCATCCACCGGCTGAAAGGGATCCTCGCGAAGATCAGGCTTACGAAGGGGGGATCGTCGGCGGAAGGCTACGCCCCGGAGACGACATCCGAAAGAGGGGGCTCGCCAAGCCCTGCCTCCTCGACCTCGGCCAGCCTTCCTGGAACGCCGGCGGGGTTGACGGGGTATGGGACCGGCGAAGCGGGCGGCACCAACGCCACCGCCCTCACCCCCGACGGCTCCCTCCCCGTCGGTGCGGGATACGCCCTTCCCGAGGATGGTGCACGACCCGAAGCCGCCACCGGCAATATCAGTCCCGGAACCGGGGGGTACTCTTACTCGGCTGAAGGGCCGGCCACCTCGTATCTTGGTGGCTCGGAGACATATCCCGAGTCCGCCAAAGAGGCGTATGTGGCCAGCGACCCAGCCTCAGCATATCTGTCCTCTCCCTGGACGGCTCCCGGAACCGCGGGATACGCCTCATCCAACAGCGGCCCCTTCTCAGCCCTCACATCCACCGGGGGGTCACCCACCATCGCCGGGACGGGAAACCCCACCATCTACGAGAGCTCCGACCTCAGGTCCGCCTCTGAGGCCTCGCCGACGGTGGCCGGGTCGAACGCCTCCGAATATTCAAGCCGCCACACTCGCTCCGAGGTCTCTCCGGGTTACGCCCAGGCATCGGATCCCGCCGGCAGCCTGAGCCTGGAGAGCCCATCCCAGTCCAAGTCCCCCACGAACAACATCAAGCTGGTCATAGGCGACACCAGCACCCTCGAGATCGACCGCCCGCCGGAGATCATCGATGTAGGTGCGTTCCCGCCGGAGCCGACCGCCTGGGAGCCGGTGGTCCTGGCGGTACACGCTTCCGACGACATCGGAATCATCTCCGCGGAGATGCTCTGGGACACCCCCACCACCGCCATCAGCAGGCTTGATCTCGCCGACGTCACCGAGATCAACACCCAGCCGATGGAGATCGAGGAGGGGGATGAAAAGGAGGGGTACTGGAGCTACGAGATTCCCGGCCAGGCCGCAGGGACATACATGGCGGTCTTCATCAAGGTGAGCGACGGGGAGAGGTGGGCCGAGGACGGGCCTTACATCCTGTTCTGGTCGGAGGCCGCCCCCGAAGTCGAACCGGAAGAGACAGCAGCCACCGAAGTCGTCGAGCCATCCGGTGGTGGCGGAAGTGGAAAGACCGCCGAGCCGAGTAAAGGCGGAATGCTCTTCGTCGAGTCCACCACCGTAGTGGGCAGGGGCGACGTCTCCATCAAGAACGAAGTGAGGGAGGACAGCGCCCGGTACAAAGAGGAGCTGGACGGTTTCGGATCGATCGAGATGCAGTCCGAGAAGACGATAAACAAAGGAAACCCCGTCGTCAACATCACCGATTCCAGGGTTCTCGTCTTCGACCAGGGCTACCTCAAAGGGTTCAAAGTGATGCAGTCACCGGGCTTCAACGGCGGCATGGGAGCCAGCGTCACCGAGAGGTTCAACGCCACAACCCTCGAGAAGAGCGAGACCGGTACGATCTCCACCGTCAGACATTCTCAGAACACCCTCCTCTTCAACAGCCAGCAGGCATTCGAGGGGATATGGGGAACCAGAACCGAGTACTCAAACTTCAACAAGAAGATAAGGGCCGACCAGACCCTCAACGGGACCTTCGAGACCCAGAAGAAGATAACCTTTGAGGACTGAGATATTCGAGAACCAGGAAGCTTTGGGAATCTCGGAGAGATACGGCCGAAGGGCCGATGACGCCGGTAGAAAATACGATAGATGGTCGATGGTATGATGTATGATGGTCGATGGTCTGGGGAACTAGGCTAGGGCCTTCCGGCCCTGATGGCCCCCTTCCAGATCTCGTCTGCCCTGTCCACCACCGCCACGATCTGGTCGTGGATCTCGAGCCGGTGTTTGATGTCTCCGGCCTTGAGGGCGGCATCAACTGAGAGCCTCATCTTCTCCCTGCTCTCGTCCCGCAGCTCCTCCGACTCCTGCCATATCTGCTCGGCAGCCGACGGGTCTTCCGGGCGGAGGTCGATCGACCGGCTCTTGAGATCGTCGGACCGCCTTTGAAGCTCAGCGGCCTCTTTCTTCAGCAGTTCGGATTCCCCCTGGAGCCGCGCCATATCCTCCTCCATCTCCTCGAAGCTCTTCTCTACAAACTCATCATCGATGCCGAACACGGATAATAACCTCCTAAATCATCCCCAAAAAGACCTGATGGAACCTAGCGTCCTCCGTCAGCTCGGGATGGAATGCAAGGCCCAAAAGGTTCTCTTCCCTCACCGCCACCGCCAGGTCATCGATCCGGGCCAGGACATCGACCCCCTCCTGCCAGCCGACGATGGCGGGGGCCCTTATGAAGACCGCCCGGTAGGGCGAGTCGAACCCCTCCACATCGAGGTCCGCCTCGAAGGACTCCTTCTGGGACCCGAAGGCGTTTCTTGCGACCCTCACGTCCAGAAGGCCGAGGGGTTGAAACCTCGTCTCCTCGACGATCTCCGTTGATATGACGATAAGCCCCGCACAGGTGGCCATGATGGGAACGCCGGAGCTGGAGGCGGCCACGATCTCGCCTCCGACACCGGTCCTGGAGAGATGCCTGCTTATGGTGGTGCTCTCCCCGCCGGGGAGGACTACCCCGTCGCAGTCGGGGATGATCCCAGACCTTCGGACCTCCGCCACCGACCCCTCTCCTCCGAGGGCCCGCTCCATCGCCCGGACGTGCTCGGAGACGTCGCCCTGGAATGCTACGACGCCTATCCTCGATCTACCAACCCCTGGTCTGGAGAATCTCGCCCTCTTGAAGGGTCCCGGCATCGATCCCCTTCATGGGATCGCCAAGGCCTGTGGATATCTCGACGAGCTTATCGGGGTCGTCATAGTTGTTCACCGCCTCCACGATCGCGGTGGCCATGAGCTCGGGGTTCTGGGATTTGAATATCCCCGATCCTACGAAGACGCCGTCCGCCCCCATCTGCATCATCAGCGAGGCGTCGGCGGGGGTTGCGATCCCCCCGGCGGCGAAGTTCACCACGGGTAGCCTCTGCATATCCCTGCACTCGACGACCAGATCGAGATCCGCCTCAATCTCCCGAGCGACCTTCATCAGCTCTTCGTGGTCCATCCCCTTGAGGCTCCTGATCTGACCCATTATCAGCCTCATGTGGCGGACAGCCTCCCGGACGTCGCCGGTCCCGGCCTCGCCCTTGGTCCTGATCATCGCCGCGCCCTCCTTCGTCCTTCTCAGCGCCTCGCCCAGGTTTCTTGCGCCGCAGACGAAGGGGACGGTGAACCTGGTCTTATCGACGTGAAACTCGTCGGCGGGGGTCAAAACCTCCGACTCGTCGATCATATCGACCCCGATCGCCTCCAGTATCTGAGCCTCCGCGAAGTGGCCGATCCTCACCTTGGCCATCACCGGTATCGTCACCGAATCGATGATCTCCATGATGATCTTGGGGTCGGCCATCCTGGCCACCCCGCCCATCTTCCTTATGTCGGCCGGCACCGCCTGGAGGGCCATCACCGCCACGGCCCCCGCCTCTTCTGCGATCACGGCCTGCTCAGAGGTCGTGACGTCCATGATGACGCCCCCCTTCTGCATCTTGGCAAAGCCGCGTTTGAGCAGCTCCGTGCCGAAACGAAGTTCTTCAAGTTGCATGATTGTCAGTTGCCCCGGTATTTTATAAGCCGCTTACAAGTGAGGGCCGAATAAATAAACTTTGCTCCCATACTTTCCGGTCGCTGCAGGCAAAACGGCATCGGAAAAGGTTGTGGACGGGCCATAGCTCCCGCAAGCGGAGAGCTATGGCGTCTTGGCGTCCACCTGGAAGCCTATTCCCTGTAGATCTCGTACATGTAGACGTCCTTGTCCCCCTTCCGGTCGTCGATCCAGACGACCTTGTCGCTTCCGGTCCTCGGCTCGATCTGGTCGCCGGGGCCGGTGAAGATCTCCATCTCCGTCCCCGTCGAGATCTCCATCGCCCGGATGTCCCAGTCGCCGTTCCGATCGTCCTGCCAGACCAGAATCCCATTCTGGAGATGGGGGTTCGTCTGGTCCGAGGGATTGGAGGTCAGCTGCCGGGCCTCGCCTGTTGCCAGATCGGCAGAGTAGAGGTCCCAGTTCCCGTTCCTGTCGTCCTGCCAGACGACGGTGACCCCATCGGTGGTGGGATGAGTCTGGTTGCCGGGGCCGGAGTAGACCGGCGTCCGGGTCTGGCCGGACCATACGTAGATGTCCCAGTCGCCTTTCTGGTTGTCCTGGTAGACCACCACAGATCCGCCGGCGTCCGGGTTCATCTGATCGGCCCTCGGCGGGATCGCCTCCCTCGCCTCGGTGGTGTAAAGAGGCTTCTTCTGGACGTCCCATCCGAAGGAAGCTATGGGGAGGTCTCCCCAGGCCAGGGTCTCATCGCTGATAGATGGCCTCGAGGGGACGGATATCCCCCTCTGGAGCTGGGTCCTGTTGACGGTGGGTATGTCCAGAGCCCTGATGGCCCAGGAGTCGAACTCCTGCTCCAGGTGCATCCAGACCACGACGTCGTTGTTGATGTCGGGGTACATGTCGAAGTCCGAGCCTGCGGCGAGGGGCCACTCGACGTTCTCCACCAGGTTGTAGAGGTAAATGTCGGGATTTTGAGTCCGGTTGTCCATCCAGACCACCCAGTTACCGCTGACGGCGGCGCTCGTCTGGTCTCCTGAAGCCTGACATATGATGCTCGTCTGGTCGGACCCCAGGTTCACGTACCCGAACCTTCCGCTGGGAGAGATCAGCCAGGCAAGCCTCGTATCGAAGTCGAAGTCCACATCTCCCGAGCTTCGAGCCTCCTCCTTATCCTTCCAGGTGTTGGGGTCGAAGCTGCGGATCGACCATCCATCTTCGGTATCTTCCTCGTAGACGATCCGTCTTCCGTGGACTTTGGGATTTTGCTGGCTTTCGGGCCTCTCGTAGGCGCGGCCCCACTTTTTGTCCCACAAGTAGTAGCTCACGTCTCCGGTCGTCGAGTCCTCCCATACGATGGTGTTTCCGCTGACGTGGGGGGCGATCTGGTCGCCCTCGCCGGTGAGCTTCGTCTCCTCGCCCGTCGCGAGATCACAGACGTAGACGTCCCAGTCGCCGCCCCGATGATCCTGCCAGACCAGGAGGTCTCCGCTGACGACCGGATCGATCTGATCTCCAGCCCCGGCAGCGGGAGGTTTGATGGCTGCCCCGTCCAGGTCCTTCACCATCACGTTCCAGTCGCCGGAGGAGTTGTCCATCCAGGCGACCCGCCTTCCAGAGATCGAAGGGCTCATCTGGGCGCCACGTCCCTCAACGATGACCATCTCATCGCCCGACGAGATGTTCAGGGCCCGGATGTCCCAGTCGCCGCCCCGATTGTCCTGCCAGACCAGTAGGTCACCCCCAACCACGGGGTTCCTCTGGTCGCCCGGGGCCCGGACCAGAGGCCGCTCGAACCGGTTATAGAAGTCGAAGCCGAATAGGTCCCAGTCGCCGCCCCGGTTGTCGGACCAGACTATGAGGCTTCCGTTGGTGGCCAGGTCCACCTTATCCAGCAGGAGGATCGGATCGTCTTTCACCGATCTGGTCATGACCTGAGGCTTCTCATGGCTGTAATCCATCCAGACGAGCCGGTCGCCGCTCAAAAACTGAGATCCTCCAACGACCTTCACGTAGAAAGGAAAGCCGACACCGTCGTTGGCCTTCTGATGCAGGGGTCCGGTGACGGCGGGGAGCTCTCTCATAAGCTCCAGGTCGTAAAGATAGATGTCATAGTCACCGTTCCGATCATCTAGCCATGCGATGCGGTTTTCTGAGACGACGGGCTGTACCTGATTGTTGACGTCGGTGGTGACCACCGTCTCCTCGCCGGTCCTGAGGTTTTTGGCCCTGATGTCCCAGTTCTCGTTCCGGTCATCCATCCAGGCGATGACGTCTCCGTAAACCCAGGGAGCCTCCTGCTTTCCTGGGTCGGTCGTCACCTGAGTCTCGATTCCTGTGGTCAGGTTGCGGACGAATATGTCCCAGTTTCCAGCCCGGTTGTCCATCCAGGCGACGGTGTCGCCATCGATCATGGCCGTCGCCTTCTTCGAAGACGCCTCCGTTATCTGCAGCTCAGTCCCGGCGGAAGCATCGTAGACGTATACCTGATCGTCACCGCTCCGATCGTCAATCCAGACGACCCTTCCGTCGGCCACCATCCCGTACCTTTGATCGGAGGAGTCGTCGGTGACCTTCATCTCCTCATTCGTCGCGAGATCGTAGAGGAATATGTCGAGGTTCCCGGATCGGTTGTCGGTGTAGAGGACCAGGTCTCCGTCGATGCTGGGGCTGCTCTTGTCGTCTTCCGAGTCGGTGATTTGAACCTCGGTGGATGTTGCGAGGTCCATCATGTAGACGTTGAAGTGGCCGGTCCGATCGTCCGTCCAGACCACTCTATCCCCATCGAGCCAGGGGTTTGAGTGGTTGTAGTCGCCCGACGTAATCTGGTCGTCGGGAGAAAGGCTGAAGTCGTACATGTACACGTCGGAGTCCTCTGCCCTAAAGTCGGTCCAGACGACGCCGCGCTCGCCAAGAGAGGGGTCCTGCTTGAGGGAACCGGAGCTTACGTCCATCTCCTCTTCGGTGTTGACGTCATAAATGTAAACCTCGGGAAATCCCCTCCTGAGGTCCTGCCAGGCGACGAGGTTGCCCTTTACGGTGGGAGCGGTCTGAAGGCCGGGCCTCTCTATCGTCGTCTCCGTCTTCGTCGATATGTCATATACCACTATGTCGGATTCTCCGGTCTCGTTGTCGGACCAGACCACCAGATCTCCGTCGATCTCGGGATACGCCTGGTCCCCCGGAGCCGTGGTGATGGGGCTCTCACGACCCGCCTTCAAATCGTACATGTATAGATCAGAGTTGCCGTTCCTGTCGTCCGCCCAGACTATTATGTCGCCGCTGATCCTGGGCTGGATCTGATCTTTGGGGTCTGAGGTGATCTTTTGCTCCTCGCCCGTCCCCAGATCGTACATGTAAACGTTCCAATCCCCGTCGCGGTCGTCCATCCAGACCACTCGGTCGCCATCGATGTCAGGGAGAAACTGGCTCCCGTTGGCGGTGGTGATCGGAACCTCCTCCCGGTTGACATAGTCGTAGAGGTATATGTCCGACTCTCCGGTCCGCATGTCCTGCCATACGATCCGGTTGCCGCTGACTTCGGGATGATCCTGGAAGCCGGGATAGAAGGAGACGCCCCTCTCGGTCCCTGTCTCCAGGTCGTACATGAATATATCGAAGTTGCCGCTTCTGTTGTCCGCATAAGCCACGATGTGGCCGTCTATGGCAGGCTGCTCCTGCAGGCTGCCCAACGTGCTGATGGGCCGCTCTTTTCCCCCACTCAATCCGGAGGCGACGCCCGCAAAAAGCAGGGCCGCCATCAATAAAACGATGATCCGCCTCGACATCTTAGCACTCATCCTGTCGAAGTTAAGATGATGATCTCAATTCAAAAGGTGAATGGCGAATATATAAGGTCTTACCACTCAACCGGGGTATTATACCCAAAGAGGGAGATGTTAGAGACCGAATAAGACAAAGAGAGAAAGACGGCCGGGTCTTCATCTCGGCTGTCACTTCCCTCGAACGACGATGGTGAGGACGTCCTCATCGGAGAGGACGTGGTCGAAGCCCACCGACTGCCCGGGGAACTTGGCGCTCTTTCCCCAGACCTTGGCGTACCGAAAGAGCCGGACGAAGTCCCGGTGAAGGTGCTCGCAGACCGTCCTCACCGTCGAGCCGTCCAGGATCACCAGGGGGTCGATCATATCCGCCTTCCCCCGCTGAGGCTTCAGGTACACCCTGATGAAACCGAGGGCGTCGTATATCAGCTCTTTCAGCTCCTCGACCCCGACGTCCTTCTCGACGGAGAGGGGTATGAAGTCGCGGCCGATGGTCTTCCTTATATCCTCCCGGACGTCGTCGTACTCGAGATCGATCTTGTTGATGACGGCAAGTTGAGGCACGTAGATCCTGTTTCCGGCGAGGAAGTCGACGAGGGTCTCGGTGTCGATATCCTCCCTTATGGTTATGATGCCGTTTACGATCCCGTAGGCCCGGAGGATCTCGGCGATCTCCACATCGCTCATCTTTGTGAGGGGAAGGGTGTTTCGGACGATTATTCCGCCCTTCTCCGAGGGGCTGAGGTTGATGTCGGGGGGTTCCCGGTCGAGCCTGATCCCGGCATCGTAGAGCTCCCGCTCCAGGACGTCGAGCCGGTAGTTGTAGACGTCACCCATCAGAAGGATGATGTCTGCTGCCCTCGCCGCGGTGATCACCTCCCTGCCCCGCCCTTTCCCCTTGGAGGCGCCTTTTATGATGCCGGGCATGTCCAGGATCTGGATCTTGGCCCCCTTGTAGTCCATCACCCCGGGGATCACCTCCAGGGTCGTGAAATGGTAGGCACCCACCTCGGCGTCGGACCCCGTCAGCCGGTTCAGGAGGCTCGACTTGCCGACGGAAGGGTAGCCCACCAGGGCGACGGTGGCGTCTCCCGACTTCTTGACGAAGTAGCCCTTGGCGCCGCCGGCTCCCCTGATCCTCTGGAGCTCCTGCTGCGCCTTCAGCTTCGCTATCTTGGCCTTCAGCTTTCCTATGTGGTGCTCTGTGGCCTTGTTCTTCTGGGTGTTGAAGATCTCTTCTTCTATCGCCTGGATCTGCTCGTCGATCGTCGCCATCGATAACCTGCCCTCAAATGGTTCCGGCCACTTTTCGCCATTCGCTGCCGGCCAGACGCATTTCTCAGCCCCCTGAGGCCCCCTTACATATTAATGGTTTGGTTTCATGTCGAGAATTGGGTTGTGAGGGGAGCTCGGAGATGGATGCTGGTCGGCGGATCGCCGGCAGCATGACAGGGAGGCTGCTCGGCCCCAGAGGATAGCCAAAAGTATAAATATCGCCCCCCATGACTATCCCCGGTCCGGGGTATAGTATGAAGTTTCAAGGAAGTTCAAAGAGGAAGTTCACCGGCGGAAGGCTGATCTCAAACCGGGGAAAGCAGAAGCATGAGCTGGGAAGAGAGGCTGGAGAGCCCAACGTCGAGACCACCAGAAAGAAGGAGATAAGGACCAGGGGGGGCAACTCCAAGGTCAGGCTCCTCAGATGCGATGTAGCCTGCGTGGCCGATCCCAAGACAGGAAAGTCCAGGATCGCGAAGATCGAGACCGTCACGGACAACAGCGCGAACCTCAACTACATCAGGCGTAACATCATCTCCAAAGGCGCCATCATCAAGACAGACGCAGGAGACGCTCGGGTGACCAGCAGGCCGGGGCAGGATGGGGTAGTGAACGCCGTCCTCGTCGGCGAGTGATCCGACGCCTTCCATTTTGACCTCTTTTGATGTACCTGATATTCAGGTGTTCAGGGTGCGGTCGTCACCTCTACGCCGAGGAGGGCGCCGCCACCAGGACCTGCCCCTGCGGGAAGCGGATCAAGCTCAGCCGGGTCAAAGTCATCTCCAGGGCAGGGGATGAACGAGAGGCCGGCGAGCTGGTGAGGGCCCTCCAGCTGGATGGGAGGGGCATGACCGGCTTCTCTCCGGCGGGATGATTCCCTTCTGAAAGCGAGTCTGATGGAGATTGGACGAGCCAGTCCGGTCCGGGCAGGAACTGCCATCGCCATCAGAGTCCAGATCCGGTATGCTCCTCACGGTCGGAGGCGTCTGATAGGAGACCATTATGATGACGGATCGATGCTCCGCCACCCCCATTTTCTTCTGCCCCCCAAGACAAGTTGCCATATGCGGCCCATCGAGGGAGACGTTTCAATAGGTTTATAAACCAACGGCGATACGCCCATCTGGGGTGATAGATTGTCGGATGGGCACTTTAAAGCTTCAATGGTGATGGCTGCGGCTCTGGTCTTGATCGGCTTCGGACCCCTGGCCGCAGCGTCGGGATTCTACAACGTTGGATACGGCTCCCTTGCCTGGCCTTCGATGAACGCCGGCACCACCGAGGGGGCCGTTCAGCTGAGCAGCATCTATGGCGGCTACAACAGCATAGCGAGTTCAACGGTGCCGGGAGTTTCGGTGATGCGGCTCGGAAGCTACGGCTACAACACCAGCAACGCCTCGGCGGCTCCGACCACGGGGATACTGCAGCTCAGCGGTTATTACGGGAATATGGGAAGTTATACGAACATGTACTTCACGCCGATCCTCGGCGGCACCTTCGGCGGCGCCGGTAGCGGTGGCTGCGCCAGCTGCGGCTGATCCCCCATCAGCTCGAGGGATCTTCTCTTTTTTTATCGAGCAGTTACGATCGGACGGAATATGAGCGTCAGGCATCCCCTGCCAGAGGCGGCCTCACATCCACCGGTATCGACGAATTACCTCGGGCCGCAGGTCATAGAGGAGGCTGTTTTCGACATAGCCGAAGAATAGGCAGCCTTCGCATTCCCGGACGGCCTTATTCCGCAACTCCATCGAGGACTCCCAGACTCTGGCGATGCCCTGGGATACGGAGCCGAGATCCTCTTTCTTGACCCTGCAGATCTGGATCGTCCCGTCAGAGGCTACGGGGAGGACGATCTGGGGAGCGTGGCACCTGAACTCGGGCTTCTGGTCCCGGACCATCTTGAGGTAGGTGACGGAGTTGATGATGGGGCTCTTTCCCCTCTTCATCTCGATGAGCCGGTCGAGGGATCGCCTGTACTCGGGAAGGTCAGCGTCCCTGATCCCCATATCGTCCCAGAAGTCCCCCTCGATCCCGGCAGTCTTGTGGAGGGGCTCAAAGGAGATGAGAGCGCCGAGCCTCTCGGCGAGACCGACCAGGTCGGCAAGCTCGGCGAGGTTTTTTCTGCTGATGACGCAGTTTATCAGGACCTGGTGGCCCGCCTCCCGGGCGGCCCTGATACCCTCCAGGACGGGCTCAATGGGCGCGCCCCGGATCTCCCGATACGAGTCGATCCCGTCGAGGGAGACGGAGAGGAGGTCGAGGTCGGATAGCTCGCCGACCCGTTGGGATAGGAGGTGGCCGTTGGTGATGAGGGATGTGACCATCCCCAGGGACCTGGCGTGGCGGAGGATCGCGGGAAGGTCGCGCCTCAGGAGGGGCTCTGCAGTCCAGGCGTTGTAGACCCCGATCCCGAAGCTTTTCGCGTCGTCGAGCATCGCGAATATCTCGTCAGAGGTCATCTGGGGGCCGGGAGATCGCCAGTACTCGCAGAAGGGGCAACGGAGGTTGCAGCGGGCGTTGATCCCGTGGGATAGGACGAAGGGCCTCTTTCTAAGCCTCATCTGGACCAGGGCCGAAAGGGCGATCTTCGGGTTGAAGGCCGTCATGTCCGTCGGGGAAGCCGCCGTCCGCAGCCCCTCATCTCAGAAGCCTCGCCGGAACGATCTGACCGGAGAGGAAGACGCTCCTGTCCTCGCCCCGGCGGATCAGCTCCGCGCGGCCGTCGTTCACCAGGACCTCGGGGCACCGGGGCTGGCCGTTGTAGACCGAGGCCATGGAGAAGCCGTAGGCTCCGGCATCGAGCATCGCGACGATGTCGCCCCTCTCGACCTCTGGAAGGTCGCGATCCCTCGCCAGGACGTCGCCGCTCTCGCAGATCGGGCCGACGACGGTGTACTTCTCAGCGGCCGTCCGGCCGGCCTTGTTGGCGACGACGGCGTGGTGGTAGGCGTCGTATAGCA